>Ga0209630_10000553_pt1 | contig 42779 bp, 61 predicted proteins | sample COG_01_FD_184745 | JGI IMG/M metagenome (GOLD analysis project Ga0209630, IMG submission 184745) | Pelagic Microbial community sample from North Sea - COGITO 998_met_01 (SPAdes) (version 2) | ecosystem: Environmental > Aquatic > Marine > Neritic zone/Coastal water | place: Helgoland, sampling...
AAAATACTCCGGCATCTCGGAGTAATGATTCGCCTCATCACTCAAGACTTCAACCAAAGCATGTACTGCTGCATCCATGTCTGTGTACACATAGGTTTTTTCTCTTTCAACAATCCTAGTATCATCATCCCAATCATTCGCCAACTCCTTTTTGGTTCTGCTTACTAGCATGAACACTATGTCTATCTCTTCCGTAGTACCGTCATCATCATTCTTTATTTCCATTCTCATTTGACCAACTCATAATTATTTATTTGTGTTAATGGAACACTAGTCACAATTTCTCCTGTTTTCTTATGTCTCATCTGTTGGGCTTTTATGGGCCTATTATCTTCTATCATTTTCATTATTTCTTCTTTCATTTTTTTCACTCTCTTCTTTTCCTTTTATAATCGCTTCTTGTAGTTGCGGAAGAAGCATCTCCGCTTGTTCTAGTGTAAGCCTTACACCATGTCTTGTATGTTGGGATTCACCAACGGGTCTTTGGACATTCATGATTCTCAAGTCTATCCATTGCCTATTGTAATATTCGATTTGGCTTAGAACAACATGACCTTTACCGTTTTTCCATTTACCTTCAAAAGATACATCTCTCCAAATTTCAGTCATTCTAATACCTCCAAACTTTGTTCTATTTCTTCTAACATTCTTATCAGAACACTTTGTTCCCATTCTGTCATATTTTTATACATTGCAACTATTTCTAAATGTCCTTCATATCTATCTTTTGGATGGAAGAGACAAAAATTAGGTTTATCTCCAACAATCATTTCTATTCCACATATTAAACATGGTTGTAGTTTATTCGTTTTTTCAACCCCTTTACTCATATTATTCTTCCTCCATCTTAATTAATTTTTTATTCTGTACATTAGTTCCTTTTACCATAGCCTCTGATTCTATACTAGGTAAACGATGTATGTAACTTAACTTGTATTGATATGGACAAAACGCGTATGTAGCCAAAGATGACTTACTTATCCTCTTACTCATATTTTATCCTCCTTATCCAGTAGTTCCTCTAATTTAGCCACTCTTCTTTCAAGTTTTGAATAAGGGTTTTCCGTTTTTAGTCTCTCAAGGTCTTTTATTGACCATGATGATAAAATATTGTTAATCCATACGCTTTTTTCAGAAATAGCCTCCCACTTCTTTAGATTTTCATTTCGTATGTGAACACTACGTTTTGGCATTTACTCTTCCTCCATCTTAATTAATTTTTTATTCTGTTCTTTTATATACTGTTCTTCTTCTAATCTATCCAAAGTAAACAACTTACAACTTTTACATGCGAATATTTTACCTAAATTAGTAATCATTGATGCACTTTTTGTATTTTCTTCACCACAACTAGGACACTTGGAATTATCTTCAGTCATCATGTAAACTTCAATTAGTTCCATCTCACCTCTAAAATTACCCCTGAACGTACTATACACAATGTCAATATTTTCATCTGAATTATATTTTGCATAGCCAACATCCGTCATCATATCATCTACGCTCATATGAGTTTTACCTTTCTTTTTCATTTTACTTTCACCCACACGTCAACGTTACTTTTTCTGTTGATACCGTATCTTGAAGTGTGAAGTTTTATTGTATCATCTACTCTAAACTCGCTTCTTCTTTTCAATAGGTGACTAATTCTATACTTGTTAATTGAATGATTGCTAAGTCTCAACAACTTACCACTCTTCAACGTTGCACCTTCAAAAATTTCTAACACCGTACATGGTGTGTGTTCATTCGCATACTTTATTATCGCCTCTTCAGCCCTGTTACATATTTTCTTCATTTTCCTTTCCTCCTTTCTACAATTTCTTTGTATTTATTTTGCTTAAAATTTACTTTACTACCTTTATGTATAACCAATTCGTCTAAAATGCCATCTAACATTTCAGATACATGAATTTCTAGTCTTAACTGACGTGTATTTAATAATGATAAACTTCTCATATATTTCTCACGTTCTTTCTTAACACTTTTCTCAACAAACTTATCAATGTCTTCTCTTAAATTATTTGTAACTAAATCAATAGTTTGTGTTATAGCATCTTCAGGTACAATAGAATGGACTACATGTTTTAACTTTTCAAATTCTTCACGTAGATGTTCCATATCTAATTCTTCATTACTCTTTAACACTTTAGGAGGCTTAAGATAAACATTATTCTTTTTTCTACTGTCACCTCCAACTCCCTTTTTACATTTGAAACAATAGCCACCCACTGTCTTCATAGAAAACTTTCTAAATTGTGTACCACATTTTGTACATGTTGCAAATATACTCATCTTATTTATCTCCTATTAAACGACTATCATCTTCATGGATAATCTGTATTTGTTCATACTCATCTATCTTATCGAGAGGAATCCATTGTTTTCTCAAGCCAGTTACTTTGTGTTTCCACTCATGTGTTTGTTTACGCTTCATGCAAACCATGCTCCATGACCTACGTTGTTTTCACCGAAGTCTAAATTTTCCATCACGCTCGCAGGTAGACTTTCGTATGCAGGTGGTAATGTTAACACATCTTCCATATCCCACATTTCGGCTAAAGCCCCGTCATATGCTATGCGGAGTAAATGCGATGTAGATTTACCATTTTGAAGTAAAGGCATGACACCCCTGTTGACGATATACATACGTGCAGGTTCACTGTACATTACAAAATCAAATCCAGTCATGAAAGACAGAGGCACATTCCAATTTTCTGCTAGTTCTTCGCACATCAATAATCTAATCATACCATCTTCAATTGATAAACATGAATGAACTTCCAACCATCCAGTATGTGTAGTACCTGTATCTTCTACTTTAGATACTACTTTAGTAAATAGTCTACGTCTTGTTTCAATATGGTCTGCTACCAAAGGTGGTATCAAAATTTGTCTACCTAATTTATCATTCAATTCGTTCATTTTATCTTGTATCATATTAACTAAATTCATATTATTTTCTCCATATTTTCTTTTTGTTCTGTTCTTTTATATACTGTAAAAATCATACTTTCACAACCTACATCCATCTCTAGGTGGGCTTCTACGTTTTCCACCACTCGTAAATCTACCACACTTATTACATCTCCACATTGCACCATCTACATGTCTACCACCTCTTAGGTATCGAACATTATCACCCCTTCTCCAGTTACACTTACCTTCCACAGATTTGGGGTATCTCATGCTGTCACCTCTTTATTACAACAAGTACACTTTAATTTACCATCACGGTTAAGCACCAGTTGCATTTCAACAGGACCATCTATATCCCACTTAGTAATGCAATCAGGATTATCTCTTGCGAACCAATCTAAATCGAAGTTCATGCTGTCACCCCCATCCACCAGTTAGGTGGGCTTGTGTGTCTGTAATGTACACCGCCTTTACTGTCTGCTTTGCTGTGGTAGTAGGCTCGGTATGCTTCTACTGCGAACTTTGGGTAGGCGTGATATACAATCTCACCATCAATAGGTTCAGGTCTATACTCATCAGGCATAGCCAATGCGAACTGTGTCAATCCACCTTCGGGGATAATGTAGTCTTTACAGGACATAATGTGGATTGGTCCATTACAAGCATGTATTTTGTCAAAACGATTTGTGTATTCGGTGAGTAATGCCTGTGCGTGACGAGCCAACCAATTAAAGTTGGCACGACTATCTCCCGCCCAAATCGTGCATGGGTGATTTTTGTACCCACCCTTGTACGGACTGCCACTCTTAGTCAACGGCATCTGCTCATCAGTAGCACCATGTCTACGCAAGGCTGATGCCATCATCTGTGCTGACTCAGTGACCATTTTCGGCACTCTCACACAGTCCATTGCTGCTGCTGCTAAAATTGGGTCATCATCTAATACAAATATATTCATTCCTCTTCCTCCTTACGTACTGCTAATACAATAGATTTGATGTCAATTTTTTCAACCAAAGCACTAACATCTATCTTCTCCGCTATTTCATCGTAATCAATTTGTTCTCCAACATGTTTATCGATATCAATATGTTCAGCCAAATCGCTAACATCTATCTTGTCTGCTAAGGTATAGTAATCAACTTCCAAGTGGTCAGCAATCTCACTCTCATTCATTTCACCAGCAATATCAGCAGAGTCAATAGACATCGCTTCTGCTAATTTTTCATAGTCAATATCTAAATTGTCTACTGATTCGTAAACTGCATCACTAATATCATCACTAAGTTCACTCATCACTTTCATCATTCTTTCATCTATCTTTTTGTTTAACCATTTCATTATCATTCTTCTTCCTCCTTTGTTAGTAGTTCATTCCATAGACTGTGTACGTTTTCAGGTGTCCAATTGTTACACATGAAATCATCAAACGTGCCTATGATATTATTCAACCCCCTGATTTCTGCAAGCAAACCATCGATTTGCTCTTGGTAATCTCCTGCTGCATCAAGGCTGCTGTTGTAAGGTTCGTCTGTATCATTCATTCTTCTTCATCTCCTTCTTTAGATACAAACCTTTTATCAGCAACTATGTTAACTACCATGTTTGCTTCCTCTGCGAATTGAATCATTGTTTGTACAGTTTGGTCTAGTGGTTGTAAGTCAAGCATAGCACCTTCAGGATGATTTGCTTCACTACCTCTGATAAACATCTGATAACTACCATCTGTATACTTGTACAATTCAAATGGTATGTACATTAGTTCACCTGAAGCAGCACTTTTGTGTGTAGCGGGCTGTTCTCTCAACCAAAAAGAAACATCATCGGACGTTCTCATCTTAGTAGCCATACCATATTTCCTACCATGTTTGACAGTACCACTAACACCTTGTATGTGTAGCCTACCAATATCATAATTACATTTCACTTGCATTCTTTCTTCTTCTTGTTCATTCATCATTTTCATTACCTCTTTTTATTATTTGTTCTGTTCTTTTATATACTGAAAAAACTTTCATAATCATAACCACCCGTCATATACTGAAGATGTTTCATCATAGTCAAGTAAATTCTTTTTTGTTCTATTACCATAAATGGGAAATGTATGTTTAAGTTCATACTCTCTTGAGTATACATTCCAAGAAGTCCCCGATTCATACATCACTGCAAACACAAGTGGTCTAATTCTGTTAGTCTTCTCACACTTGAATCTTCTATCCTTCCATTTATCTCCACCACGAACTATTTTTAATTGCTTAGAGCAATACTTTTTCATAAGATATAATTTACTAACACCATCGTGTATCTCCATTGGATGAAACATCTCACCAGTTTCTTTACACTTTACCGTAGAGTATTCTTTGAAGTTCTTATCATCCAAAGTCATTTCACCTATCTCATGCATCATCTCTTTGTTATCACATATAGGACAAGGCATCTTACTATCTGCTACCTTATTACTTCTAAATTCGTAATGACCACATTCATCGCACCAGTATAGTGCAAACCCTGTGACATGTGTGTTAAGTATTGTTTTAGGTTTACCTTTCTTACTAGAAAAATAATTCTTACCTACTTGTTTCTTCTTACCTTTCTTACTCTTCTTAAACTTCACATCACTCTCTTCTAACTCCATGTCAAGTTCATCAGGGTCAAATTTCATCACATTAACATTACTCCAATTATATGCTGTACCACCTGATATAGTTTCTACCTTATCTTGCCCAAGTGGTATCTGACATACTGTTGCTATGTATTCCTGTTGTGACTTAGCCTCTACTGCATGTGTACAATAACTATCTCGTACCCATTGTATCAACTCACCTGCATCTTTCCATGTTTGATTCTTCTTCTCAATCATAAGGTGTGCAAAGATAGCCAACTGAACACCAGTTCTACCATGACCGCCCATACATTGACAAGAGATAGATTTGATACCCTTAGACTTTACATCAGCAACAAGTGATACCCAAAATTCTCTACCTACATTGGACGGTATACTAAAATCGGGCCACTCTAATTCAATGATGTGTGGTACATTAATTGATTGTACATGATTAACACAAGTGAAGCCATCAGGTATGATATCAAAACTACGTGCAACACGGATGACACCTTGTGGCCCAATAGCCAATTCAGGTCTAGGTTGCATTTGCATCCAACCACCTTTACGTGTGTTACCACCAGCGTATACTCTAACACCATCACTTGTTTCAAATACCAAAGGATTACCTGTATGACAATTTGCTTTACTCATTCTACATCAACTCCCATCATAATTCCTGTCACTTCATTCGACCAAGTAATGTTAGTGGTAATCATTTTCTTAAGATGTTTCTTTAACATAGTCGATAACAACTTATACATTGGGTCTTTCTTTGTCAAACCATTCCAAGCATCAACGAAAGCCTGTGGTTCAACCTCATCATACTTCTTTTGTTTTATCATTTGAGCAACGCCATACGTTTCTATGCTACACTTATCATGTTCTAATGCAAAGAACGCTGAAGGTGCATCATGAGAAAGCAACATGCTAGTAAACTCATTACCTACTTCAAGAGATATTTCCATGATATTCTTGTCTGCACATTTGGTGCAACTATCTAAAGTACAAGGCAAATAGTAATCATCATTTAAACTATACTTAGTATTATGATGTAACCAATCAGGACCAACTATTCTAGCAGCATCACGTAGTGGTGCATACATTCTTTTGGCAGTTATTATATTGTCCTTGTAATACATTGTTGATTTACTGTTTAAGAAACTAAACAACAAAGACCAATCGTTATCGGGTCTAGTGGTTTCAAGAGTTTCTTCTAAGAATGTACGAGTTACTTCATAAGTTTTGAACATACGACTAAGTGATTTCTCATCATGTGCAAAGTAACCTTTCAGACTATCTGCTTCGTGTAGTGTAGCATAATCAAATGCCGAACCTTCAAGGAACTTGTTGTATAAACTACCATTGTTATGTGCAAAGTTTTCAGCCAAGTTAGTATGTGTAACAACACGTCTTAGTGTAACTTCATCTACATCATTCATGAATTTTGTAATACTAGCAGCCAAATCAGCAGCACCATCGGCACAACTAGCCCATGCTTTACCACCGTATGCACCAGACCAACCAGTCTTGAACTGATTAGCACACCATCTCAATGCTTTTTCCATTTCCTCATATGTTAATTCGTAACCTTCCATAGCAACATAGTAATGCTTACGATTTTTACTAGGTGTTACTTCGTCATGTAATTCAACAAATTTATTAGTACCTATTGCTGCTACAATCGCAGGTGCAAACTCAATGCTCATATCTTTCTTCATACCAAAACCATGTCTCAACTCACCAAGGCACAAACCTATCGCTGCTTTAACTAACCAACCTGAAAAAGCACCTGCTAAGTGTGCATTATGTTTAGGATTCATATTGAAACCTGATACCCATTGATGGAAATAATGTGCAAACCAACCTTGTTGTCTACGCCATTGTGTAGTGCTTCTTTCCAAACCAAGACGAAAAGCCTCCATGTCGTCAGGTAAATATGGGTTGTATGGGTTAGGGTCTATTGGTACACCTTCTTCTTTAGCAACATGAGTAGGACTACCTTCTACCCACACATCACCAACAGACACATCAGCAACGATGTAAGGTATACCATGTGACCTACAATGTGCATAAACGTGACTACCTAACGAACCATTAGGGTGTGATATGGCAAAGTCTTCAGGCATTTTATCCTTAGTAATGTTAGCCTCTAACCATGCTAGTTCTTCCAAACCTTCTGTCTTCCATACATGCTTGACTTCTATCTTACCAGTACCATTAGGGACTGCACCCATTTCCATAGAAAGTGTTTCAACTGTTACACCATCTATTATTCTGTTGTATACAAAAGGCGGCCCACGAATTGTATGTGGTTGACTACCTCTTAATTGTGTAAAGTTAGTGCTACCGTGTGCAAACTTCTCAATCAAATAGTCTTTATCTTTCACATACACGTATTCTAATTCATATGTGTTTGGTGCATGGCCTATCTCTAAGAAGTGTTCAGCACATGATTTATCATTAGGATTAACCAAGTAGCACAGAGTTACACCATCTTTTCCAGCAGTGATACCATCGTGGTCACGACCTATCCAAGCGTATACATTTGGTGCTAACACCATACTAGATGTAGCAGGTACAAAAGGTTGTAGTATCATACAACCATTAGGGTCTTCTTCTTTCATTGTATTACGTAAACCATCCCACTTCTCTCTTACATCATCAATCGTTACCTCTATTGATTCCAACACACCATGCCTAGCAAATTCAGGACATGCTCTAAGAAAAGCAACGTCATTACCTATACGATTGAAAGCACTAAGCACTACATCATATTCATCATCTAATAAAATCAATTCAGTATGTGGTACTTTGTATCTACCTTTACCTGACTTCACTGCTTTAATGTAATTCAAAAAGGATTTAGCCTTCTGTGACTTAACCATAAATAGTCGAGAGTCGGTAGTAGTTTGTGCTAAAGTCTTACCTTGTTTCTTATCTTCCGTCATCGCATCATTTACTTCCGAGACAAGTTCATTGAACATATCTTCAAAATTCATTTCATCATATTGTTTTTCCATTTCATACACTCTCCATTATATTATCTCCACTACTCATTGTTTTGAGTTCTTCCACTTTTATAGTATTATCAACATAAGTAAGACCTGTTGATACTATACGAGGATTTTTACATAGTTTTACAGCCTCATTTACTTGACTCGGATTACCAAACACAAGCATATTTTTCAACTGTACAGCAGTAGGTAGATTTTCAGGGTCTTCATCCCACTTCATTCTCATATCAACTGCTCTACTTCTCAACCGTAATCCTATATTTGAACCATTCACATCACTAATAACATCAGCACCTGTCGATAAATCCCATACTCTATCTTTTTTAGTAACACTACCAATCGGCATTTTAGTCAGCAATTGTGGTATAAATCCCCTTACTTGTGCTGCTTGTTCCTTAGTGTTAAACAACCACGGCAACTCATTATTTTGTGAACCAATTAAAACATATACTTTTTGGTCTACTATTGGTTGCCACTCAAACTTAGCAATCTCATGACCATATGAACGATTTGTTTTATACTTTACATATTTCCATCCATCGCCACATCTACACACACTGTTTTCTGCTTCGTCTACTTCACCTGCCGAATAACAAGTTTGACATGCAGTATCATTTTCTTTTCTATTTTTACTATGTGTGTCTTGAATCCAACTTGCCATTTCTACAAGCCAAGACCAATCATACCATGTATGAGTTGCTTTCTTACCTATACCAGTTTTACTTACTAATCTACGACCATCCCAACTTCTCATACGTTGTAATGACTTTCTAATTTCTTGTATCACAACATCTTCAGGTATACTTTGTGCCAATGAACGTTTAACTCTATTGAATGGTACAATCCTACTGATTGGTGTATTGTTGTGTGTTATATTTCTACGAGCAAATTGGTCATGATTCCAACCACTGTGAACAACACAACCTTTACCTCTATACCAAATACTTCGCATTGTATCGGTTTCATTATCTTCCTTAATCATATACCAGTCTTTTTTTGTTATGTCATCGTGGTGGGCACAACTACCATAGTTAGGGTTATCTTTATCAAAACCACATTGACCTTTAGAAGTTGAATTTATTAATGAAGCATGAAAACCTTTAGTTGTGCACATATAAGTAGTTACTCTATCAATGTGGACTTTAAATTCATCACAGCCTAATGCAACCGTAATCCAAGCAAGTAGCGGTGCACACTCAGGACGAGATAAATACTTGAGTAAACTCAATCGCCTATCAGTAAAGTCATGTCCTTCAACTCTAAACACACACAATTTCTTAATATGTTCAGGTAATTCATCATATCCTACCATATTAGTTATTGGTTCGTATGCTTCCCAATCAATTACACCCCCAACCTTATCAAGTCTAGGTCTAGGTACACAACATTCTGTAACTATTACTTCATCATGACCACATGATTCTGCAACAGGATTAGGTAGATTACCATAAGCAACTTTACCAGTCATCATTACTGCTGCCATGCGTGTGTTTTGATTCACCATATCTTTCCAAGTAAGTGCTGCATTCTCCCCATGAGTAGCAAGGGTATATGCTACTGCTGCATCGATAGGCCAACATTTACCTAATTTATTTGCGATGCGACCTATTGTATTATCTACCATAATCGGGTCGTCAGTCCATAGTAGTGTGTTTTCTACAACACCAGCCTCAAGGTATCTATTCCATGTATTCCATCCTTCTCTTTCTGCTTTACCCATCTTAGTTACCCCCTGTTGGTGCATGTGTTATATCTTCAGACCATACATGTACAAATCCTTCTTTTTTAGTCGTATGTCCGTTACCTAACCAATCACCTTCAATAACTTCCTTATCATGAATACCTTCATACATACCACGAGGAATACATGCAGGTAATGATTCACTTACATGTTTACCTGCTTGTGGCCCTTTCACTAAATTATAACTAGGACCAACATCATGTTTCCATGTAAACCTGATAGGTATTAATTTGTTAACATCTATATCTTTCTGTTCAAAATACCACATCATTTGTAATTGATAACCATGAATAGGTTTACTCGTCATTTTATTCACTTCAAACTTATTACATTTACCACCTGTATTTACATTATCTACTTGTGTTCCTGAAATCGACTGTGCAATTTGTTGCATTGTAATGTTATGTGAACTACTTTTACTCCAATGGCGTTCACTACCGTAATTAGCAATAGCATATATCTGTCCTGTCTCAGTATGTTCCCAACCTCCACACGATTGACTATAACCTGTACCACCGCACTTGAAAGAGCGTTTCTCTCCATCAGGGCACTCAAAATCTACATACGCATCCTCTATCCATTCATCATTCTCTATCTTATCACTTATCGTTTCACTCATTCTTCTTCATCTCCTATTACTATGTTCCATATATCGTTTGTTTCAGTTGGTGGTACAACAGTAGTAAATATAGTATCTGATGATACATGTATATCTACAACTGTATCTCCCACACTCTTCTGTATAGCAGTTATATCACTACATCTGATGGCAGTTGTATATGACCTACCATCTCTTTTTGTTACCACTTCAATCCATTTATCTTTCTTATTTTCATTCAACATGTTTTCTTAATGTTCTGTTCTTTTATATACTGAAATTTGAATGCTATAAAAAATCTAACTCTTATTGTGTGTGTTACATTATATAAAAGAAATATGTACGTAACCCTTCATGATTTTGAAGATACGCTACGCTATTATTGAATCATAAATCCATTGATATGTATGTGAAAATAGAGACTATCATCTCTCAACAGTATATAAAGAACGTGCGTATAGGGTACAAATGCCAAGCCAAAAAAAAAGGCGAGGGCTGTTAAGCCCCCGCCAGTTTGTTGTGTGTTACGTGCGTATTATTATTCTAGTTTATCATATGAAATACCTAACATAAATTCTTCAAATGTTGTTGGTTCATACCACAATGGTTCTTCTCCCCACTGTTTACACCATTTCTTTAATTCATCTTGATGATTAAAATAACACATACGACTTATATCATGTCTATGAAACTGTTCGTCTGTATATATGCTACCTGTTGTATTTGGTTCTTCATAGACTGTGTTGTATGCTCTCCAAATAGGTTTAACAACTACATCTTCAGCATGGCTTTTATTACCATATTGAAAAGGATGAACAGATATTAAGTGCATATGTAAATCATACACTCTAGCACTAAAATATGGATTACCATTTGTTCTATCATACCAATGTTTAACTTCAATTATATATCTTATAGGTTCTCTACTCATTCTTCATCATCCATCCATTCACACGGGTCATACGTTGGTTCTGTATGAAGTGCAGTTACTATATTGTAAATGTCAAGGTCGTGCAATTCTTTGTTTATATCACGCTTAACATTATCATCAATACTTCTGTCAAGATTTAAACCAAACTCATAACCTTGGTCATATATGTGCAGGTGTTCATCATCAACGTCACCATTTATTCGCATCCTCGGCTTACGATGGAAAAGAGAATCCATGACCCCACTCTTGAATCTATCAAGGAAAGCCACATATTGTGCATTAACAATAAGTAGTAACAATTCTAAGTCTAAATCTTCAGCAGGGTCAAAGGCTTCAACAATTTGAATACCATCTAATGTTGTGCCATACAATGTTATTAAATCATCAGACTTATCTACCTTTAGAAGCGATGTGAAATCTCTCTTATCAGGTAACGTCAACAGGCGTTTTATAACTGGAAAGAATCCTTCCCACCCTTCATAACTCTTACCTTTCATCAGGGCATCTATGTCTATTTCTATATCTTCAAATATCCAAGCAGTACCTTTGTATTCTTCATCATTCATATTTCTTCGCCCCTTTGTTATTTCCTTTACCTTGTCTGTAATCATCTAGCATAGACGCGGGTACTTGACCTGACTCTACCATACCTTGTAGTATCTGTTCGACTATCTCACCCCTGTTGGCTGCTTCTTCAGTACCATTAAGTATAGAAGATATGACTCTTCTCTTTTCCTCAACTACACGGTCAAAGTGTTGGTCTATTGTCCCATCAACTGTTAGATAGATAGCCCAACAAGTATCACCAGTAGCACCTATTCTAAGCACTCTATCTTCTGCTTGTTCTTCCCAACCTGACACCCACTCACGTTCTAAGAACACAACAGTGTCAGCAGCAGTAAGAGTAATACCTGCATTAGCAGCAGTTATAGAACAGAACACTATGTCTATGTTACCATCTTGGAAACTATCTACAATCTCCTGTCTCTTCTTAGATAATGTATCACCTGTAATTTTCGCTACTCTCTTGATACCTGATGCCATACACTCACTCATACAATCTTCTAACACATCTTTGTGGTGTGTATAAACAATGATTGGTTTGTTATTATTATTACCCCTGTAATCTTCTATGTACTTCACTGCACTGTTCACCTTTAGATGACCACATAGTTTTCTTAAGTCAGTCATCATGTTTAATACAAAACCTCTTGGCATACCTTTGTGTGCTTTATACATATCATACTGTGAAACCCATGATGCTTGTGTCTCCATGTAATCGTCTAACTCATCTTCACTAGGTTGTACAATAAATGACTGTCTTACTTTCTTAGGTAACTGTGGCAGAACTTCTGTCTTTAGTCTACGTATCATAAAGTCTCTACACATAGCATTCAATTCCTGTGTATTGCTCGCACCTTTAGTGTACCAATAACCGTGGTTATCTTCAGGTCTTCTACCATCACAGTATCTCAACACATAGTCTTGCCACCTACCTTTCCAATCAGCAGGTCTAAGCATCTGAAGGATAGTAAAGAAATCAATAGGTCTGTTAGATATAGGTGTACCTGACATACATAGTATTGATTTAGCATTCCCGCCAACCTTTACACAAGACATAGTTCTTTTTGCTTTAGCATTTTTCATGTTATCACATTCATCAAACACAACGAGATTGAAGTTACGTTTGAGTAAATTACTTTCTTGCTTACTCATCTTAGCATAAGTAATCACTGTGAAGTCTACGTCTTCTAACTCATCGTTACCTTTCTCTACTACTTGCACTGTGACATCTTTAACCCAACGTAGTATTTCTTTTTTCCAATTCTGTTCTACGATAAGTGGTGTAACAATAAGCACAGGCCAGCATTCAGGATGTAGTGCTGCGTATGCTATGGCTTGTATTGTTTTACCAACACCCATGTCATCTGCAATTAAACAACGACCACCAGACAGTTCAGCATATCTTACACCTACATACTGAAAGCCAAACAATTCTAGGTCAGGGTTAAACTGTACTGCTAGTCTACTCTTCATATCTTCTAGTGTTTCCTCATCCTCTAAAGATATTGCATCACTGATTGCTATTCTCTCAACCTTACCTTCTAAGTATGTAGCAACTTCAGGTAGTTCTCTTATTGAACTAGCCATGTCAGCACACCCATCTTGTTCATCAAGAAGTGAAAGTAATTCCATACATGAACTCAATGGCACTGACCACTCAGATGATTCAGCCTTCCATCTTCTACCACTCATGCCACTCACTATACTTCTAGCGACATTATCTTTATTCATTCTCATGTGTATGGCATCCTTAACCATACGAACACCTAATGGAACTACAATTTTTTCAACACCATCAGGTGCATCATCCAATAGAAAATGTAGGCTTTCACACAAATAGGGTTGTGTTATACCTAACTCATAATACTCTTTATGTTTGTAAGCATTCTCTAATAAATTGATTACCTTACCAATTGTAATCTTATCATCTTTTAAACATCTTGCTTTCGCCCCGTTATCCCATTGATAGTCAGGAAACTCTATTGCATTTTTGAGTAATGAGTTTAAGTTTGTATGATATGGGTTATTCTTATCCCATTGTGTTTGTATATCTAAAGCGATACTTGGGTTATTCCATCTCTTGTACACCCTGTTATATCTTTTAGTAGTGATTGTTCTACGTTCAATCATTCAATCACCTCATCGTCACACTTGTTTAACCAACCCATGAAGGAATCACCTTCACTATATGTGATTGTGATACCAACATCCTTACCATCACCACCCCATTCATCTATGGCCGTGATGTCACCCAATATACCACGCAACCGCTTGACTTCTGCGACTAGGTGTGTCACTATCTCATGGACATCCCCGTCACCTGAATCCCAATTATCTTCACTGAGAGCAGCGATTATTCTATTCATTTCCTCATCCCAATACTTGCTTTCGTATTTGTCTGTGTCAATCATTCAATCAACTCCCGTAAATCTGTATTGTGAACCCATATTCGGTCAGGGCTACCTTCATTCAGCAACCGTTTGATTCCTTCACGCAACCGCTTGACTTCTGCTAAGAGAAGTGGTGCGTCTGCTATGAGTCGTGCGTCTGCACCAAACTTCAACTCAAGGTTAAGTCCTTGCTCTCCGAATCTCACCGCATGGTGTGGATTATCTGCACCCATCTTGTAAGTAGTCCATTGGTCGGCATCTGTATGTCCTGTGTATTTGTCTGTGTCAATCATAATTCATCCTTCCTTTCATATTCATCAAACACTTCGTTGTGTTTTTCTTCAACCCACAATACAAAATCAGTATGGGCTACAAGTTGTTTACGCAACCGCTCGACTTCTGCTTGCTCATCTACGAATGCTTCAAGGATAAGTGGTGCGTCTGCTATCAGTGCAAGGTCATTGTCGTTTTGTGTAGCGTCAACCTTATCTGCATAGGCCATCATATCACATGATTCACAATAACACATAGGTCTACCTCTATCAGTTTGTTCAGGCATTATAAACGGGTCAGGTTCAACTGATTCGGGAAAACAAATCTCTTTCCCATTTGTGTTTTCATATGTGTATATGTTAGTGTTACCACAATCGGAACACCCCCAAGAATTAGATTCAACCAAAACTGTATCGGCTCGTCCTCTTCTCACTGTCCAAGGTGCAGGTGTGTGTCCTCTGTAATCCCATTCGTCAATCATTCTTCCTCGCCTCCTAGTATCGCTGACAGTATGTAGTCAGCCGCTTTCTGTGCATCACCAAACGCTTTGTTCAATGCTTTGTCTTTATCTTTACATGCTTTGACCCACGACTGTAAGTACGCTACGTTGTTAGCATTCTCTTCAGCCACCAAGTCAGGCTTGAACTCACCACCAAGAGTGAGTGTAACAATCAATGAACCAAGTTCAGCAATCAGTTCCTCGTAGGCATACTCCGGTGAACCAAAGCGAGACTTGAGATTTCTATTTAGTCTTGTTGCATATCCAGTGGAGTGAACTGCCTCATGTATAGCAGTCATCACTTCACCCATAGTGTCAGTGAATGCTTCATGTGGTGGTAGTACAATCTTATCTTCTAGTGGCATGTAACATGCTTTGTGACCCACTCTTGTGTAATCGAGTGTGCTTTGCGATGCTACATATTCATCCATGTGTTCCATCATATCTGACACAGGTACAATCTCTTCAACAGTTTCAACAACAGGTGCTACGTAGTCTTCACATTGTTCAACACAAAACACTTCATAGTATCTAAGTGTACGACCATAGTGTTCTTCTTCTTCACCCTCATCATTCTTCTTAGTATACTTAGTAGGTTTGAAGAACTTGATGCTTACACCTGTACCATTCTTCAAGCCTTTGATTGACATTTTCTTAGCCATCAATTGCTTACGTGTAGCAAACCGTAGGTCAGTCCAACCATTAGTCATCGCTTCTACCCAAAGCATGATTACATTACCACCACGATATGATTTCTTACTGACTAGATTGGATGGCATGTCACTCTTACCACCCTTCCAATGCTTACGCCAAGGTATCTTATCGCCTTGTATAGCACTCTCTAGTTTCAGAAACCACTCATCGTTAGCAGTCTCCGTCTTCATCCTCGCATATTCTTTCTTCTGTTTCATACTCATCGTCATATTATATTATCTCCATTATATCTTTCATACTTTTTATTACTAATCCTTCTTTAAGCACTAACCAATTACCGTCTTTAGTCTTGTAACATCTATAACCAGCCTCTTTTATCTCGGCCTTTTTTATTGCCCATAAATCCCAAAACTGTTTGTCAGGTGTAGCATACCATGTTTTGTTCCCTTTCTTATTCTTCTTACCTGATAACTTAAACTCTAAACCGTACGCTTCGTAGTTAGTATAGACAGGTCTAGGTTCTTCGTGATGCTCTACTCTTATGTTCAACCATACACCTGACTCCGCAAGTTCGTGTGCTCTTGCAAATGCTTTTTCTGTTGCATCGTCTGCTTTATGTGATAGGTTTTGTATAAAGTATTGGAATGAGGCATAACCATTCTTATGATAAACTACTCCTTCATAATACAATGTATAGTATTGTTCTTTCTTACCTGTCCTACAAACGTGTAACGTTATGTCATTGAACTTATCATTACCACCCTTGCGTATCAGATACAACTCCCTGTACCCATAGCCATCTTCATCAGTTTTCTCTTCATATTCATGTTGTTTTATTATATCTATCATTATTCGTCACCTCTATTACTTGTCACAGGCCAAGCAGTTTCGTATGCTTCTTGTAACTGATGTAGCAATTCATTCCTAGTATGAAACATGTTACCACTCTCGCCATACAATATCAATTGCCTATTCAAGTAGTCAATCTGTGCTTTGGCTGCCTGTTGTTCCATTAGAGTTTCGTATCTATCTTGTGAGTTCCTACCAAACCTTTGTAACCTATCCTTTTGGGTTTTGTTTAGCCTCACCTTAGACCGTAACCTTTGTTCTTCTTCTCTTGTAATATAGCGTTCATCATTCTTTCTATTATATTTTATTCTTCTCATCTTCTTTCATCTCCTTTATCTTCTGTTCTTTTATATACTTTTTTCATTTCTTCCACCTTCTCATCAAACATGGCTAATGCTTTGTATTCATCAGCACTCGTATTAATAACAACTGCCCATCCTTCGAGTAACTCCTTCGTATCATCAGATGTGTGTCGGACAATATCAATAGCCCAAACAAACTTAGTGAGTTGGTGCATCTCGACTTCCTTGTCTCCAATCATTCCACTTCGTAAGTCATCGGACTTCATTCATCATCACCATCCAATTCATCTTTCTCATATACTTCAGGATATTTTGAGTGTGTACTATACAACATCACCTTTGATGACCACTCTTGACGGCCGTGGTGTACGAGGTCTTTTGTAGATATGTAATAGACATCACTGAAGGGAAAGGATGTATTTACATATGTATCTTCTAAGTACCATACCCAATTCTTTTGGAACACACGGAAACCTCTTGGTAAGTATTTATTCAATCGTGCTTTGGTAGTAACTGTTTGCCAACCACCGTCTGATGGCACGATTCTATCACGATATATCTGCATGATTACATTACCGTGCAAACGTATGGTGTAATAATTCTCATGGTTTGCACCTGCGTGATAGAAACACAACCGTGTGTTGTTTCCAATAGGCTTACCCTTATTCTTGTCTCTTGCAGTCATCATCAATTCTTTCGCTTCATTCCAATTCATTCATCATCACCCAACCATACAACATCATAGGGAGAATGTTCTGAACATGGGCCACAACAATACCCACACTCTACGCCATGAACGTACCATTCTGCCATTCCATTACAATCATCATCAATCTTTGCTTCACATTTATTCATTCATCATCACCCACCTTTAATGGGTCGTCTAAAGATTCCATGAGCGTCATCAGCAATTTACGATGAGCACGTATGTCAATCGTACCCTTGTGTATCTCACCATTGTCCAAGATGATGTCTATACCAATCTTACCAACGGGTACTGCATCTCTTACAATGAGTATCTTACTACCACTCTCTATCTCTTCCATTATATCCATCTTATTTTCAATCATACTCTCTATTAATTCTGTTCTTTTATATACTGAAAAAGATTGAAGGCCACCCACCACACGCAATCCAACAACAATAAACCAACAACAGGCTACCGCGAGGCTATTATTCTAGTGATTCCAATAATTCGTTTGTACACATGAATAATTTCCGCTTTATTATTATTCATACCCCCCTACACTCAATATATACTACTATTATTATTATGTATAGATGAATAATGGATTAATTAGAAACATTTGCTGACGCGTATTTGTCTTTTGCTTATGTACATACGTGCGTATATGTATATAGGGATTGAAAAAAGGTGTACTGCATACGGGGTTACGTCACGTTCCCCAACAACAACGGTTTGATTCTTATGATAGTCATCTCCTTTCGCACACTGCTCTATCAAAAACCTATATTCTTCGAGAATATACCCATCCATATGGGTGGCGATTGAGTCAAGTGAGCCGTAGGCGTAGTCTTGACGATTGAGCAAACCCCTATTTCTGACGTAATTTCGCTGATTACATGTGCGTTTTTGGCGTAATTTCGCTGATTCATGCGTTAGGGTACATTTGACAAGCCAAAAAAAAAGCCCCATCCCGTGAGGGATGAGGCGTGTGAGGGGTGAAACGACCACGTGAGAAACAAAGGCTTAAGGGAAGGAAGCCAAAACTCACATGGCCGTTTCAGAAGATTGTGATAAGCCACACCTATGAGCCGAAGCCCATAGGGTGGTTATGTATTACTGAACTATACGTGAGTACACATTTACTGTTGCATTGATAGCATAGTGCTTACGTATGCTTTAACTTTCTCCGTATCAGCACCGAACATTTGAATGCCTTGTTTCACAAGGTCCTCATATGCAAGGGTAGGGGTAGTTTCAGGGCCACTAGGCACTAATGTTGACAATTCCGATGGGGCGCGACCATCCATGATAAGTCCATTAGTACGAGCATAGATGTAGGAAGCAAAACCTTTGCAGTCGTCTGGTGTATCGGCAGGAATAGCGTAGTTTTGATTGCTTGCCCATCTGATAGCGTCTTTACGAGTACCTTCGGAGTCAGCAGTTCTACCCACACCCCAATGGAAAGCCACTTTCACATCGGCCATTTTTTCAGCGTGTGGTCTAGCATTCTTAGGAGTACGTGTGATTCCTCTGTATGCTATACCTGCACCGAATGACGCACCACTTAGACCATATGCTATTAGGTTAATCTTACGTGGGTTTTGCCCACCTACTTGGTATGGTATATTCATCAATGCACTGGTGGATTTACCACGTAGTGCCGCAGGGCCAATTATAACAGGCTCGTCATTTTTGTTGCGTATTACGGTCGTTGCTTTATCCGCATCCCTAGATAGGTTAGCGGCCCATGTATTTAGGTACACTTGTGCTTGCTCGTAGGTTATTATAGCAGGGGTAGGTGTCTTACATATCACAGGGTAATCGACTGTATCACAATCGAAGTGTTCGTTACGTAGCACTTGACCCGTCTTAAGGGATGACAACCCCTTCACGAGAGAGCCATAAGCACCCTCATAGGAAGACACTTTACCGTCCTCATTCATCATTACATTCATTTTCTTCTCCGTCCTTTTCGACATGGTAAAGATATATTCTGTTCCTTTATATACTGAAGTGGATTTTTGATAGGACTGGTCCACTTTTTTTGGCTGGTAACGGTACTTTTTTGATGATGTTTCACGTAACCCTAAGCACGTAATAGGATTGACCTACGGTGTTAAGAGGCGGGTATATGATACCCCTACCATATGGGTGGGAAGTTCCAACATTGGGATTGGGTTGTTGGCGTTTGCTTGAAGCAAATGCAGTGTCACGCTGTTGTTGAAGTGTTGTTGGAATGTTGGGGGTATCAGGCGACCCACCAACAACAAGACCTCAACACCAACAGCGTCACGCTCGGTGTGTTGTTGTTGTTGGCACGTAACCCTAGCATCACGCTGGCTTTTGCGTCACGCTCGCCCCACCAACAACCCTCCAAAACGACGTAATTTCGCTGATTTAGCGTACCGCTAAGGCGGAGTGATACGTAACCCGTGGCCACGTAACCCTCTTTTAACCACATACAACGCTGTGAAAAAATTTCAGTGAGAGCGAAAAACATAGCGGAAACGCACTTTTTAAAAAATTTTTTGTAAATTTTTGTTGTTGGGGGTCGGTTGTTGCCCCAAAACATTATTTCCCGCTATGTTAATATCCAAACACTAGGTCGGATAGGACGTTATGAGCAGCGGCGTTGATAGAAACATTGTTGCTACTAGTAAGCAGTACCTTGATGCGACTCAAAGTATTTATCTGAAGCAGCAATTTGATATTGATGCAGAGAGTAAGGATTTTAGGGGGTTGTTGAAGGCTAAGAGGTCGGGTGAATATTCTACGCCTGACCATATGAGGACGAATCCGTTTGCAGATGCTAGGCCAACGCCGGAAGAAATGAAAAGAAGGAAAATGGAAATGGCTATGATGGATGAGCCTAGCCCGGATATGATGAAAAGTATACAGAAGTCTTACAAAGAAATGAAAGATAAAAAGAAACCTGCAATGGCTCTTGTGATTTCTGTTGGGCCGAAAATGCCAAAAAAACCTATTGATACAGCAACTCCTGACAAAATGAAGAAATACGGTTCTATGAAGAAAGCATGGGGTGTTTTGAAAGAAAACATGGAGGTTTCAGATAGTCCTGAATTTAATTTATGTCCAAATTGCGATGGTAAAGGTAAATTATCTCATGTTAATTCAAAAGGCATAGATTTTTATGGAGAAGGAGGTCAAATGTGTGAAGATTGTGAAGGAACTGGTTACATACAACAAAATAATCCTGCTTTCGCAGCAATGCAACAAAAATTAACTGGTGAGCCGATGGATTTAGCATTTAGATTGCTCAAAGCCCCTAATCTTCCAAAAACACCATTACAACCACCACCATCACCATCACCATCACCATCAAGAAAATTTCATAGCATGGGAATAAATGAAGGAACAATTTCTGCTCCAAGATTTGACCCTAATAAACAACCAAAATTAACAGGTAATGAGTTAGAAGAATTAAGAGCAGCGAGAGATGCTGCTAGAGCACAAATGGGTCAACCAAATCCCGACAGAGGCGGAGACGTTGAACCAATTTGATTCTGTTTGGTCTTTTTTGAAGGCCGATAAAGATGCAGAAATAATGGCTGAAATTCAAAGGCAAATAGCCGAGTTTCAAAATAAAGAAAAAGGTGCAAGTAGTGTTAACCCAAGTCAAAGCAACATTAAACCAAGTGAAAGAAAACTTGCTTTTCCTAGAAAACGTAGTAGAAAACATTCCATACCAATAAGACAAGATGAATCAAATGAAGATTTTAAATTAGGACCTTCGTTTAGAGAAAGGACTGATGAATCAAAAGGCTCGCAAATGCAAATAGATGAACAACAGCAACAAGCGGTTGAAAGATTAAAAAATAAATTAAAAAGAAAAAATGAAGTTGCAGTCAGGCGTACTGGTAGTGGTGCTTATGCAGACGATGAACATGCAAATGAAGTTAGAGAATCATGGTTGGATTCAATGTCTGATGATGAAAGACAAAGATTTGCAGAACACGAAGAAGATTTCAACACTATGGCTATACTAGCAGAAATGAAGAGACAAGGTGCTGTTGATGAAAATTCGTTAGGTATGTATGGTGAAGATGCTGCTAAAGGTGCTATGTTGTTGGCTACACCAGAATCTGAGCGTGATGAAAATTGGCATAACGAATTAAAAAATCATAAAATGGCTAGTGCTGTGCACAATGATGACTTAGATAATTCGTTTGATGGTTACGATAAGCCTTCGGATGATGTTGGCGTTGTTGATAGTAATAAACAATTGGCTGAAAAATTATATGGTTACAAAGAACAAGAAGATGAAGATGAAGAAGACAATGGGGATGATTTACTTCCAGACGATTATGTGATGCCCGGTTCATTAGTTGCAGTGCAAAATGAAAAGAAGGAACAAGAAAAAAATACCTTACAGTCTGAAATAGAACGGCAAATTGCAGAATATAATAAAAATATGGTAGGGGTTACAAATAAACCTCAATTTACAGAAGAAGACTACGATGCAGGTAATTAACAGTAACAGTATATAAAGCACAAGTTTTATTTATACACTACGTGTAGCATATATACAGATGAGTGCGAGCCAAAGAGCGTTTGATGATGCTTGGTTGATGTTAAAGTCTCAGCCTGTAGGAATATCATTTACTAAATCTCAAAGAGATAAAATTGTTTATACAATTGTTAAGATGATGCAGAGTGATAATCCTGAAATGGTAAGAAAAGCCACAGAATTGTACAGTCTTTACAACAATTCTTACGATATTACTCTTAATTAAATCCGGTAGTTGTATTACCAGTGCGAGCATTTGATTTTGCTGCTTCTCTCATATCATTTTGCATCTGCATGTTTTGTTGAGCGTCTTTCTGTCTGTTTTCATCTATTTTTTCTTTAACTTTTTGAGCATTCTGTACCATCGGGTTTTCTGCAACAGCATTTAGTTTTTCTTTCCCTTCTAATAATTTAGAACCGAGATTGCCTCCTGCTGCTAAACCACGACCAGCACCTGCTGCTAAACCACGAGCAGCACCTGCTACTAAACCGACTAATGGTGCAAATTTTAAGAAAGTCCATGCTTCTTCAAATGGGTCAGCCATAATAAGCGGAGGAAGGGGAAGGTAAAAATGCTGTCGCCTTTCGTAAGACCTATCATGTACGTAGGTGTTGTCCAGAAAGCACCTGTAGATTTCTCTACTATTCGGCAAGTACAAGACAATGGAAGAACAATTCATACTGCTGATGCTTTTGAAGATGCAAAAGAAGGGAATGAATTTACTTCTCCTGATTATCAATTAAGAGCAGTAACAGAAGGTTTAGGTGGTAAAAAGCCGTTTGCACAAGTTGTTGCAGGAAAAGTAGGTAAAACACCAATAGGTACAGATACAGTAGACCAAAGTTTCGGAGAGCCTACTAATATTAGAGGTAAGGCTACTTTTAGTAGAGTACCTGCAAGAAAGGATTTTAAATTAGATGATGAAGAAGCAGGAAATTTAGCAGCAGATAATGTTTATGTTGATGAAGAAGATAGAAGACGAGGTATTGGTTCTGACATGTACGATTTTATGACGCATATAGGGGAACAAAAAAATATGAATTTAGTTGAATCTGAACATCAAACTGATGATGGGAAGAGATTTTGGAGTAAAAGTGGACAAGAAGGTCAATGGAGAATTAATAGAAGTGAACCTATGAATATAAGTTTTCAATTGTTAAAACGTCAAACTTCGCTAGATGATTTTAGTAAAGCGAAAAGTTACATTCAAGACAGACCAAAACGGCTTGCACAAGCCAAAGTTCAACGTCTTAGCCGAAAAGTTAAGAACGCACGTACTCAACACAAGTACAAACGTAATTTGGCTCGTGGAGCAATTAGACCAAAAATGAGGACACAAACTGGATTAATTAGAGTAACAAGGAGTAGATAGTATGAACCCAATAGAAGCAGCATTTTCTTTTCTGAAAGGAGAAGGTGGACCAATGAGAGATTTGATGAATAATCCGGCAGACCCCCAAAGTGATTTAGTATCAGGTGATGATGAAAAATTACAACAGGCATATGATGAAGCACATAAAGAAATAGATACTCATCATAAAAAGAAGCAAACTGCACAAAAGAAAAGAGATGAAATGAATCATCGTAATTCTAAGAAAGATGTTGATAAATTTTATGAAGATAATCATCCTGACTTTTTCAGTAGTTTAACTAAACCCGAATTAGATTAGGTGATTATGATGAACCCATTTGACGTTGCTTTTGAATTTATAAAAGCACCGTTAGCGTCTTACAATGAAGGTTATGGTTCACGGTATATTGATGACGAATCTTATAACAAAATCCATATGTTGAATGCACAAGCAGGGATACTCGCACAAGACCCCGCTGTGGCAGTTGACTCTAGTTTTGGTCAATATGGTGTAGGTGTGCATGGTGGAATACATCGAACTCAAGAAAAAGAAAATGTAAATACAGGTAGAACAGAGTATTCTAATTTAAATTATGGAGTACCTTACAATAGGGTTGTTACAAATGGTAAAATGCAAACAGATACACTCGATAAATTACGAGCATTAGGTTCTACTGCCGACAGAGAACACGGTTTTACCGTTCATGTAAAACGTTTATCAAATGTTTATCATGATGGGAAAGATTGGAAACACGACAATACAGGAGACCGTGGACATTACCAATATTCAATTTCACCAACTGAAAGTAGGTTGAATGAAATTTCTAATAGCCCACTATATACAAGAACTGTGGAACAGCAAAAATTGTTTCATAACGATGTTAGTAAAAGAACAGAAGAAGAAAAAATGCATAGAAATTGGTGGAACGATAAAAAATCACATGAAGGAACACTTCTTAATGGTAGTAAAAACCCATATATTTTTACTGACAAACAAAGGGAACATGAAGATTTCGATATACATGACACCGAAAATCATCCCAAGAGTAGACAAGATGCAGAAAGAATAGATAATAATGAATTTAATTTTGATTTACCTTTAGGTTCTACAGTACAAGAAACAGCACGTATGATAGGTAAAAAAGGTAAAGCCGGATTCAAATACGGACCATATATGCCGCAAAGTGATTATGAAGATATGCTTGATGCTTTAGCCAACCCTACCCCTGAGAATTTAAAGTTAGTTGATGAAATATTAAATGATGCTAAAGCAGAAATGAAGAGACAAATGATTGAGAAAGAAAAGAGAACTCAAGCGGTTTCAGAAAGACAGTCTGCTGTACCCGATAATAATAAGGATAAAACCCCAATTAATCAATCGGCTAAATTTATAGCAGATAAAAAACGAAAAGAAAAAAAAGAAGCAGCGGCACAAGCAGAGAGAGAAGAAAGACAAAAAAATTATCGATTAAGAAGGATTCTTAATAGAGGTAATAAAAGAAAGAAGGGTGGCTCTAAAGCAAACAGGCAATATGGTTTGAAAAGCGAACCAATGGACATAGCCCTTCAGTTGCTCAAGGCAAAGAGAAAAACTCATCCCGGTGATAATATTTCAGGTTTTGCTGAGAGAAACCTACCTGATAACTTTGCAATAGCCCCAAAGTTTTACGATGATAAAAACTCAAGAATTGATTGGAATGAGCCTATTGATACGCCTACATCACCGTCATTCCCCTCAGAGTTTAGTCCTGAAGAGGTTGCAGACCCCGCATTCAAGCCTATTATTGAAGAAATGCAGAGGCGTATAAGTTCTGACGTAGATTACCTAAAAGACGGAGAAGAAAATGAAGAAAATTCCTCCGAGTTAAATGATGTAGATTTGGATACTATACATCCTATGAATCAGTATCCAAGTATCAGAAGTAGAAGTGGGCGATACTTCACAAATCTGCCAGTTTTCGGTGTAGCCGACGGAAACAGAGACAGAGGTGCTATGGATGATGAGTTTTCGTTCCAAAATGTACCATTTAACGAAGATACCTATTTCACTAGAGGCGAAGCAATGGACATAGCCTTCCAGTTGCTCAAGGATTCAAATGATAAAATACAGGAAATGTCAAATAATAAATTGCGTTTTTTTGCTGCACCCGGATACTTAAGTAACGCTAAGGATAAAGCAAAAAAAATTAAGGAACTTGGACTGACTACCCAACAAGTTGACGCTGCTAAACGTGAAATGGAATTAAGGCAGATGGAGACAGAAGGTAATATGCCTCAAGTCTTTAATTCCCCTAAATCCCACTTAGATGATGGTACACTCAATCCTGAATACGAAACAATGAGAGATGTAGTGGATTTCTACGACCCACAATTACTAGATGGTAATGTAAGTAGTAGAGACCCTGATGATGATGGACCACCTCTACGAGTCCCTCAATCACAACCACCTGAAGATGATAATTTTGATGAAAATGAATTTGATTATGAAGATAGATTGGACGACGTGAGGTTCGAGATGCCCGGTAAATTCTATGGGCAGCCCGAGCCTAGAGAAACCTATGAACATCTGAAGGAGACTGCACCGCCTGAAGATGCTGAAAAATATCTTAATCGGTATAGGAAATTTGTTATGAATAGTCACATAAATCCCGAATGGCATAAAGAGAAAATGAGGGAATATTTTGATGCAACACTTCGAGATGCAGTACCTCCCTATAACCCTACACCATCTGAAGGTGAAAGTGCAACACCAAAACACACTAAAGATTTTCCAGAGGGAGAGGACATACTAGATGAGAAACCTTTCTGGAGTTCAACAAAATTAGGCCAACCCGATGCTACTGGTTTTCAACATGAATGGCAAAACAACAACAAAAGCGAACCAATGGACATAGCCTTCCAATTACTAAAAACACCAGTCATGCCGGGTAGGGATGGTTTTCCTGAAGATGACCCTTATTATCTCTCTCCTAACGACCAAATGTGGAATGATGAAGCGGATAAAGACCTTGAGGAAAAAACAAATGCACTTTGGAAATATGCGGAAGCAAATGGAATAAACCCCGGTTTGATGTTAGATGCTTGGCATGATAGAGCATCATTTGTTGAAGGACTTGACTATGATGGAGATAAACCCGATACTGGTGAACTGAAGTTTAGAGCACACGCAGTAGACCCTTCAGAGTGGAAGAAACTAGCCAGCGAACCAATGGACATAGTCTTCCAATTATTGAAAGAACGTAAGTCACCTCAAGCGTTTGCTAACAAAAAGAAATATGATAGCGAATATCAAAAAGACCCAAAACGTGTAAAATATCGTGAACAATTAAATGCGGAGCGTAGAAAAAGAGGAATATACGGTAAAGGTGGGAAAGATGTAAGCCACACACAAGGTGGAAAATTAACATTAGAAAGTGTACATGCTAATAGAGCAAGACACTTTAAGAATAAGGGAACGCTTAGGAGAGTGAAATGAAACAAACTCTGCCCTTGCGAAAAATAAAAACGAGTAGTAGATTTGATTGGTGGAAGTGTAGATTAATATGAGTTGTGAATGTGGCCATTGTGTAGGTATGGATGGAGCATGGGATTATCTTGAAAAGAAGTTATGCCCGGCTGGTAAAGCAGCAGCAAAGAAAAAATTTGCAGTTTATCCTTCTGCATATGCTAATGGTTGGGCTGTTCAATATTGTCGTGGTAAATTTAAGGGGAAGAAAAAGAAATGAACCACATCGCCAATGTCAAAGCATGGAATCTTCTCAAAGGTAAAGAAGATGCACCAAATTACAGGAAAGCCACTGGGCCAAAAAAATGTGGTAATTGTAAAGCATGGGATTCTTCAAAAACAAATGACCCGATGACAGGGTACTGTAAAATGTATGATTTTACTTGTAGAGCAGACCATACTTGTGATGCATGGGTGAGTAACAAATGACACGTTGTACTTGCCACGATACTTTAATTGTTAAAAACCTAAACCGTTGGTTTAAGGAAAAATGGGTAGATGTTTCAAGAAAAGATAAGGATGGTAAACATCCAGAATGTGGTAGGTCGAAAGCAAAACTAAGTGGTAAAGGTTATCCTAAATGTAGACCGTCAGTTAAAGTGTCAAGTAAAACGCCGAAGACTTCTGGTTCGATGTCGAGTGGTCAAAAACAAGCAGCAACGAAAAGAAAAAGAGCCAAAAAACAAGGTGTTGGCGGAAAACCTACTATAGTCAAGATGGTTGGGGTGATATAATGGAGCACGAGACTTGTAGTTGTTGTACTCCTTTTCAACAAGCAACAGTTGCTTTGATGGACAGTGTTTTTGAAAAAGGAAACGAGTTTTATGAATTTCCATGTCCTCACTGTAATGCTGAAAATCCAATGGTCGCTTACACTCCTGATGTAACAGGATATCATGGTAATTGCAGCAAGTGTGGAAGAGAAATAACTTCACCAGCAGGTAGCACTAGATATATGGCTAAAGGAGAAAAACCGTTTCATGGTTACAATCCTAATAGACACAGTAAAAGTGGTGGTCTAAATGCAAAAGGTCGTGCAAAGTTCAAAAGAGAGACAGGTGCGAATCTAAAAAGACCTGTTACAAAGAAACCAAGTTCACTAAAACCCGGTAGTAAAGCGGCAAACAGAAGAAAGTCTTTTTGTGCAAGAATGGGTGGAAGTAAAGGTCCAACAAGCAAGGGTGGGAAACTTACCCCGAAAGGTGCTGCTCTTAAGCGGTGGAATTGTTAATGAACCCCTTCGACCAAGCGTGGGCTTTGCTCAAAATGCCACAGGAAGCAAGGCGATTTGCAGAACAACAACATGAGGGGCAGATGTATGGTGAAGAGCCTTACATGACTCATGTCGATGCTGTGGCGAACCAGTTCGATGACCCTCATTTACAAAGAATAGCATATCTTCATGACGCAGTAGAAGATGGTAAAACGGGCATAGAAGACATTCATGAACGGTTTGGTGAGGATGTTGGTAATGCGGTTAATGCCTTGACGAGAGGTAAAGACCCTAGTAATCAAGGTGGTATGGAAGTCTACAGGGATTACATCAGGAGACTAGCCGAACATCCAGAGGCTAGGCAAGTCAAGATAGCAGACCTCAAACACAATCTTAGTGGCAACCCCGGAAGTAAGAGACAGAGATACGAGAAAGCACTGGAGTTCTTGTCATAAGTATTATTCCAATTATTCATTATTCTATCTATAATAAATAATAATAATATATATTGTGTATAGAAAGAATAATGAAACATTAGAAACATTAATCGCCATTTTTCAAAACCCTTATTATGTCAACCTCTGTGGCCTTTAACAAGGTCATTACTATGGTAGGTACGAACCACGATAATCATGAGATGAGATTGACAGGACTTATTCTTGCACAATCTGCACTAATTGGTGCGGCAGTAGGAATATTTGATGCAGGTATTTGGTTGCCAGCAGGAACAACAGAAAACCATTGGGTGAATGGAATGACATATTCAATGGGTGCTTTAGCGGTACAAATCTTAGCATACTATTTGTTTAAGATGTTCTTTGAGCAACAAATGCAAGAAAAAGTTAGAATGTCTGAAATGCAAAGACAAAGAGATAGTAGATATAGAGAGATGCAATACAGCCATGACCAACGTAGACAGGATATGGAATTAAGGATGCAAGAAATGCAGTTGGAGAAAGAAATTATGTGGATGCAAGCAAATCCCGGTAAAGCGTTTCCTAAAATTAACAACGGGTACAATTCTAGTGATGTTAGTGGTCTAGGTATAGATTTTCATAGTACCTCTAAACCACCGCAACATATGGCGAATACTGATTCTGCATTAAGTTTAGGAATGACAGGTAACAATCTAAAAAGTGATTCTATGATACCGCCAAGAAATTTGGATGATAATGGATATAAATTAAAAGCAGATGGTACAATAGACAAAAGATTCAAGAAAAAAAGGTGATGTGTGAATACGATGGGACGTATCTTCAAGACACCAAAAGATGATTCGGTTGAAGAAACACTAAGAGCCATGCATTTGGCTAATACTGTTGATAATACTTACGAATGGGGTGTTGGTTGGGTAAGAACTGTTGTTGCCTCAATGATTACTGCTCTTGTTATTAGTTACATTGAATCAATTTCTGATTTTAGTTTATGGGGTTGGACTGTTGAATGGTCTTATGAACGTGCTAGAGCATTAGCAGATTGGCTTTATTCTAAAATCAATTGAGGTGTATAAACTATGATGACGGGTGGTAGTGTATTAGTAGGTGCTGCCTTATATGGTCAAGCATTATATAATTCTTGGAAACCTAGAAGAGTTGGAATTTATGGAACTAGCATGGTTGGGAAAACCACTTTAGATAGATATATGACTACACCGGGCGAAATGGAAGAAATACCTGTGGATGAAAGGACCGACCATTTTAAATTAATTACTAGATATTTATTACCTAAACCTACAAGAAAACGAATTAGTTATTCGGGTGAAAAAAGAGTCGTTTATTCTTCAGATATAGGTGGTCAAGATAGATTTTGGAATCTTTGGATAGATGATATGGTTGCAAGACAAGTTGAAGTTGTTGTATATATGTTTGATGATAGGGCTTTTGCGGGCGGTCCTGATGCTATGGAACAAATAGCAGGTTTCAAATTTTTAGTTGATTCTTTGATAAATCGCAGTTATAGATATAGAACTATTAAAAGTAGATGGAAAGGAAAGAAATATGCCCCACGTTTGTTAATGTTAGTAGCGAATAAAGCAGACAGATTCTTCGATAATAAGGCCGCTGACCTTTGGTCACAGAATAGAATAGGTGAACATAAAATATTTGACCCGTTTAGAGATGACCTAATTAGGTTGCAAAAAGCAAGGCTACCAACAAAACGTGCTTTCATGGCAACTAGAGTAGGTTGGAATGTAGAACCAACTATGGTAGATTTATTGACTACATGAGTGACCTTTTTTATGTGTAACCGTGTCGGAGGTACATGGCAAGAGGTGCGACGAGTACAGTTTTAGTTCCCATTGGTGGAGCAAGTAAGTCTCTTAGAACCACTGTACCCATGTGGATTATTAAGCAATTTAACCTTGATGCTGGCAGTAAACTTAATTGGAGAATAGACATCGAAGGTGACGAGATGCTCATCAAGGTGTCTCCTGTGGAGAAGTGAAACAATGGTTTTGGATATACCAGACAACATGTATCGTACTATTACCAATACACCTATACAAAATACTTCTTTATCATCATTAAATGAGGCTGCTATGTTGGCTATGGCTAAACAAGGTAATCCTCAATTTAATCAAGGGGCTATAATGGAACAAGCCACTGCACAACAACATATGCAACAATATGCTAATCAATTAAATATTCAAGTTCCTAAAGTGAATTTCTATCCTTCACATCATCCTGACCCACGTAAAGCAAGAAGGAAAGATATTAAACAGGCATATAAATTATTAAAACCAACAAAACGTTCTATATTTGACCCTAGAAGATGGTTAGGAAGTAAATACAGATATAACAAAGATGCTGGTGTCTGTGTTATTGACGGTTGTAATGTGAAAGAATTGATACAACATGATAATCTATATGCTAGAATTAGTGATGAAGAAACAGGTGTAAGTCTTTGGGATTTATATTGGACCAATCCTATCACATCACAACCTGAAGCCTTCATAGCAAGAACTGGAGTTACTAGTGGCCGCAGATTACAAGGTACATATTGTCCTGAACATTTACATCTTTATCATCTACTTTGTAAATGGGAAGCCGAACAAGATAAAGAAGATGAATTAAAACCATCTTATTTCAAAGACAAAGTAAACAAAGGTGTGAGTTTAGTTACAGTACCTGTAACTACTATGGCTGGAACTACTTCCACACTTCCTGAACTTGTACAAAAATATGAGCCGTTTTTTCAAGAGATAGAAAAAGATTCTAATAAAACAAAAGGAATTAATGTTTGGCATGTTCCTAATCCAGAAACTGGTTTGAATGATATTACCATGATACAGTTTGATATGAGAATGTTTCAAAAAGAAGAAGTTCAGCAACAAATTGCTGCTCAACAAGCATTTCAAACTGTTCTAAACCAACAGGCTCAAGTTCTGAACCCATCTACCACAGTTCAAGCGGTTGTACCGCCAATTGCAGAGGTGGTTCAATAATGGGATTATTTTCTACAACACCAGCAAGCAACAATTCATCTTTCAGTTTAGGAGCACCCGCAATGAATACAGCACCTCCTATGCAAAATCAATATCAAAATTCTTACGGTGCATCTCCCTTAGCCGCTGGTATATTAGGTGGTGCTGGTGTATCCCCGCAGCAGTACGGAATGCCCGTTGCTCCCCCTTCAGAAACTGAAGTTTTAGCAGCAATGTTAACAACTTTACAACCGATAGATAGATTTATTGTGAGTCAAAATATGCCCGTCTTTATAGAAATGTTATCTAACATAACTACTTTTTCTCTTCTGAATGTATTAAAGAATGCTACTTTTAAAGTAGATGACGAAGGTAATATGACATTAGATGTTTTATCTTTACCTAGTGATTTACAAACGTTAAGTGCAGAAAATATTGTTGCACAATTAAATAGTTTACAAAATACATCTATGCAATCGATTCAATCTGCTGAACAACAAAGAATGCAGATAAAAGCGATGGCTGACCAATCAATGTTACAAGGAGCACTTGGAGCAGCAATGCAACCCGGTGTTATGGAAAATGTTGGACAGGCTGCTGGTGGATTTTTCAATAGAGCACTATTTGGAGGTGCAATAAAATGATGAATGGAGGAAGTATAACACCTAAGCCAGTTGCCGATATGACGTTACAATTTTTCAATCCTAGACATAGTACGATTGTGGATATGATTATGATACAATTAATTGCAGCCATAATTACTAGTTTAGTTATTTTAATATACAAAGGAAATGAAATTTCACAAAACGACGCTTCACTCTTCTTAGTTGGTATTTTTGGTTCTTTCATATTATTAACTACAGTATATTCACGTATAACGAGATGATGATAGTCTCTTTTTTTAACAAACTTAATTTGCTACGCATGTAGTGGACACGTCGTGGCCGAGCGTGAGCAAGTAACAAAAAGGTCTTGTGCCTTCTGTCAACACCCGGATAGGAATGATTTAGAAGACATGATTAGAAATGGAGAAACATCCATAAAAACTCTTGATAAAGACATGGGCTGGAGAGCAAATACAGCAGACCGTCATTACAGAAATCATATGGGAGAATACCACATGGCTGCTAATCCTAGTTGTGTTTTATGTACACATCCAGAAAGAGCAGAATTTGAAAATAGATATTTTACAGATGGTTCTCAATCAGATGTTATAGCCAAAGAATTAGATATTGCAGAAAATACTGTTTACCACCATATGAAAAATCATTTTCAACCACTAGTCCAAAGGTCTGCTGCAACTGAAGTTGTGGTGAAAGTAGGACACGAAGTCAATGTGTTGAGAAACAATGTAGAAAAACTAAATGGTAGACTACATGAATTTTTAGATGAATCAACAGGGTATGAAGATGGTTTTGTTAGAGATGCAGTTACATTACACAAAGAAGTTAGAGAAAGTATAAAAGATTTAGTTAAGTTTAACGAAGCATGGGGTACTACAGCAGAAGGTACTCAAGTTAATCAAACAATCAATATATTGAAAGTAGAATTAGCAAAAGAAAGTCCCGATACTTGGAAACGTATCAAGGCTGAATTATTACAAAACGGAGAGATTGAAGTTGAATAACCAATTAGTTTCCGTTAGTGATTTAATGCAAATTACTCATCCGGGTCATAGATTATTCATTAATAACGAACACATTAAAGACAATGAATTACCTATGTTTTTAGATTATTGTGTTGTTGTTTATGGAAGATTTAAACATTATGCTGAGAATAATAATAATTTACGCATTTCCGATAAAAGTCTATTGGACATAATAGATAATTTAAAAGTGCTTAGAGATACTGATGAGCCTTCCGAAGTTCATATATTAAGAGAATCTTTGAAAGGTAATTTAGAAGAATTTAATAGAGTTTGTAAATCGATGAGTAATTGTTTTTCTTCACCACTTGTAGTTAAATCATTTTATGAAGCAATGTCTGAAAGAATGGCAACACAAATATCACATTATGCGGGGATTAATTATTATGAGTAAAATATTTGTAAAATCCAGTAGCGGTATCATGGGTGGTAGTGATACTAGAATTTACAATCCTAGAAGTGAATCATCACATATGTATCGTAACAATCACGAAGATGATACATATGGACCAGAAGATGCAAGAGTTCGTGACGAAAAATATGAGAAAAAATTATTACGAAGAGAAAAGGATGAGAAAAATCGTAAAAATGTCAAACATTTAAAAATAAAGTTAGGTGATTTAGATGGGTTTGAGGACGATAAAGAAGAAGCGGAAGAAGGTGATAAATTTGATACTGACCGTGAATTAAGTGCTAAAACTGGCCCTGCTGGAAATATGGGATTCTTAACAAGTTTAGCAGCACAAGCAAAAGGTCCGGGTGCGGCTGGAGGAAATGCTTTTGCTATGGGCGAGCCAATGGAAATAGCATATCAATTACTAAAAGCAAAAAAAGTAAGTGAAAAAACAAAAAAGAAGAAAAGAGAAGAAAGAAGAACTAAAGAAAAGAGACAACAATGGAGACCTTCTACTGGACAATTTAAAACACCACCGGGCGGTTCTTTAGGACCAAAAGGTGCTACTAATAGAAGGTCGAAAGGGCAAATGCGTTCTGTGAAAAGAGGTAGAAAATCCGGTTTGATGAATGCTCATTTGGCTGTTGAGATGGAACATCGTGGTGTTTCTACTAATCAACCGAAATCAAAAGATGTGCCAAAATATAAAGAATTTTTAGGACAACAAGAGAGTAGAAAAAGAATGGGTAATGTACGTTCTCCTACTTCACAACAATCAAGAAGTGGTGCTCGTAGTTACTATGCTGGAAAAACAGGTGGAGGTAGATTACAGGGAATGGGTTTTCCTAAACCTCGTTTGAAACCACATCGTTTACCACCAATTACACCTCCTTCTCAACTTAAAGTCCCACATTTAAATCAACCACAAATGTCTGGTCCGGGTGCTACTGGATATATGCCAATGCAAACACCTACACCGTCACCACCTATGCCTATGGATGCAGTTTCACAACCTTCGATGATAATGGCAAAAGGTCTTCGGTCTACTGATATTTTAGAATTACGTCAATTAATAATACAAGCAAAAAGGGCTTTAAAAAATGCAGAAAACAAAAAGAAAAGCACAGGTAATGCAGAAACAATCGATACTGACCAAACACCAACAGGTCAGACAACGAAACCTCAAGGTGGTACTGAAGACCATCGAATGGAAAATATAGGAGGGGTGAAAGGTCTTAGGGGTAATACGCAATGAGACCTATATTCTCCGAAGGTACATATTATCCTACTTATATCATAGGTGAACCTATACAGAAAGGTAATGGTGTACATTTAGTACATAATGGTAGAAATACTGAACATAGGTGGTATCCAGAAGAAGCCTTGAATGACAATCCTGATATTAATGATGGTATGGATGCACCACCTTTTGCACATTCTGGTCATGTAGACCATAAACACTCTGGACACTCAGGTGTTGGTAATTTATATGATATGGAGATGAAACCCGGCACATTTGGTGGTCTTATGTGGGATGATGGAAATGGAGTGCATTTTCATGGTGTTGATGCAATTATTAATCAAATTGGATTACATTTACAAAAAATGGCTAAACTTTTTCCCGGTGCAGGGTTTAATCCAATGGATGCCGAGAAAATAGTGCAAGATGGTATAGACTTAGATAATGGAAGAAATGGTTGGGATTTACCAAACACTAAAAGTAAAGAATGGCGAAAAAATGTTACAGGACATTATGATAAAGACGATGATAGAGGTAATCGAGCACAAGACGGTAGATTAGTAACTAGCACTACTAACATGCATGGTAAAAAACATGCTTTTGGCACTTATCTTGAATCGTTGAGTAATCCAATGTATCGTGGTCTTAGAGATATATTGAAACAATATCATATGGAATTAGGTAGTAGTCCTACACATGCAGAAGCAAATACTAGAAATTTAAGATTTTTAAAAGTCCCACATATAACTGCTGAAACAAGTACATATGCTAAAACAGCAGATGGTAGGCTGAAGCCTAGAGCAATACAGACTGCTAGAGATAGAGATAGTCATCGACAAGGGGAAGAAAAAACCCCTCTTGACACATTTGCACGAAAACAATTCAAAGATATAACTAATGACACTGCTACATTGAAAAATGTAACATCATACGGTATAGTACCTGAATTGGCTAATGATTATTTTTTACGTAAAAAGAAACCACAGTATGGTAGAGGTGGTAGAAAACCACATGGTGAAGATGATTCTAACCTTTCAATAGGTAAAGCGAAAGAAGGTATAAACAGAATATTACATCCTGAACATCAAAAAACACCTGATGAGAATCATGAATCTCATGAAGGTGAAATAAAAAATATAGATTTAAATGACCCTCGATGGAATAGTGTAATGTGGACGGATTTAAAAACTGGTAAAACACATCCTATAAGTGAAATTTTTAAAACAAATAATAGAGCACCCGCAGAAGGAAGGAATACACAATTATTTGATGATTTTATACACGATATGGCTATGTATCCATTTTTTGAAAAAATGTTTGGTGACAATACAGATACTAACATAAGAGTGAAAGAAGATGGTACTGTAACAGGTTCTTTACATAAAAAACTAGATAGATATTACGAAAATAAATATCAGGGCGGTCATCAAAAACAAAATGGAGATACACTATCTCATAAAGATTTACAAAGCATAATGTCTCATAGTGATGCACATTCTACTAAAATAAAAGGGAAAACTGGTGGTGGTGATGCATTACATAGTAAAGCAGTTACGAATTATGCTACCATATTGAGTTCTGGATTAAATGCTAATCGTAAACCCGGTGGACCTACTTCTATACATGCGTTAGACATGTTAAATGACCAAGAATTACAGGTTGCAGGTTTCAAACCCGGCGATTTAAGTGGTCATGAAAATATTCCACAAATAAGAAAAATCGCAGATACACTTTCTACTATGATGTTGGAAAGTCACGGTTTGGCAAAACATACTGCTTATCCTGCAAGTATCATGAATTTATTTGAAAGAAATGAAGGTAATCAAGTTAATAATCTAAGAGCACAAGGTCATGATGTTGAGACTATTCCTGAACATGCACAGAAAAATTTTGTTGGGCCAGTTCCTAAGATAGCATCAGGACTTTCACGGCCTACTGCCGGACCACCTGTCGTAACTCCACCTCCACCTCCACCTCCACCTCCACCTGTCGTAACTCCACCTTCACCTTCACCTGTTGCACCTCCGGGCGGTATTTCGGGTCGACCGCCTGTTTTACCTAGTAATCAAATGACTTTGGATGATTTTCCTAGTCAACCACCTATCAAAGCACCTACTGCTCAAATAATAGCAAATAATAAAGTAGGTGTAACACCTAGTTTACCACCTCCTAATTTCCGTTCTTTACTCCCCGGTCCTGTAGCAGCACGACAACAAGCATCTCAAACACCCGAAGGTACAGAACAAGCCATGAGAGATATTGCTCAAAATCCAAGATTAAGAATTACTGAAGAACAAAGACAGAGAGCACAAAGTGCCTTTGCAGACCCTCAACAATCATTACTTACTGACTTTCAAAAAGCCGAGCAGAGACTGATTAAAATGATGGAAAGATTACAAATTAACGATGCTATGAGTGATTCAACAATTATGAAACACGTACCTAATGGTAAATTAAATTCATCATCCATGGAAGATGTCAAATTCTTAGCAAAGTCTTTGAATATAACTAATAATGATATTCGTGCAATATTACATTCTAAAGGCGATTGGGAAAGAATTAACAAAACTTATGGTTATAATGATGATATAGTAAAGGTAGTTAAAGTGACGTTTAGAGGTGATTAAATGAGTGATAAAGTGTTAGTTAGAAAACAAAATGAGACACCCCCGCCGGATGCATTTATTAATCCAGAAAATAGAGGTCAAGGTAATACAGTGGGTTTGTCCGGTGGCGGTCAAGGTGCATTTCTCAATGTAGACCCTAAAAGACCTGACCTTAGTGATAAAAATAGGTATAATGCAGTACAAAGATATGGTGGTGCTGCTTTAAGGGGAGCACTTGCTGGTTTATCAGGTATATCTGCATTAAGTAGATTTTCAGGTAGTGATGAAGATGCAGTATCTGCTGCTGGTAATTTAGCCCAAGATGCTTACACAACATATGGAACTACAGCCGGGGCGGAAAGAGCAATACTCGGTAGAGGGAAAGAACCTGAACCTGAACCTGAACCTGAACCTACCTTTGATAATAAATTAATGGGTCGAGACAAACCGATTACTAGTCACATTCCTTCTGCTCCAGATTTACAAGCACAAAACAACGCAAATATACAAGCACAAAACAACGTAAATACGAACCAAAAAGCGGGTTCTACTGTAGTCGGGGTTGAGGACAATCCCCAAAAAATTCTTGATAGTATTGACACGGAAGAAATGGAACGAAGGAAAGCACTTATAGGCCCACAGTGATTGATATGATTGAAGATAATGAAGACATGAAATCATTCATTGTTGAAATGGATAGAAAAATGGCTAAGAAGTCATTTCATTATTTTTTTACAGAATGTTTAAATTTTCTTTACAATCATCACCATAAATCATGGGAAGAAGGTTTAACTGAACATTCTTATTATTGTGTTAAAGCATCACGTGACCACGGTAAATCTGTTTTTTTCATGTCTTATGCATTATGGTTAGCAGCATTCAACAAAAAAACACACATCATGATATTCTCCCATTCTCTTGAACAGACACTTGAACACATGAGATTTATGAGAAATTTGATTGACAATACACCAGCATTACATCATTTAAAACCAGCCGGAAAACAACCGTGGGCTAAATCTTACTTCGAGTTTACAAATGGTAGTCGTTTGATGGCAAAATCGGTTGGTGGGGCTACTCGTGGTTTCCACCCTGATGTTGTTGTATGTGATGATATTCTTTGGGGTACTAGTGGAACTGAACTTCAAAGAACCGCAGATTGGTTTTATGGTGTTCTCTTACCTGTTCTTCACCATAGTAGTAAACTTATGATGGTTGGAACACCTTTTAGTTACAATGACTTATATGCTGAATTGGAACAAAAAGAGACATTTAGAGTAGAAACATACCCTGCAATTAATGCAGAAGGTATTGCTCTTTGGCCCGAAAGGTGGAATTTAGAAATGTTAGACCAAAGGAGATTATCTATGCCCGCTATACAATTTTCTCGTGAGTATCTATGTGAACCGATTCATGATGTGGCAAGTATGTTCCCCGGTCCATTATTAGAACAATGTAGAGATACTAATTTAGTTTTGTTAGATAGGGCTGAAACTAATTACAATGAAGAAGGGGAAGCCGATGGTGTCTTTGGTCAACACTTCATAGGTCATGACCCTGCTATATCTTCTGACAAGAATGCCGACTTTACAGCAATGACAGTATTGAGGCAAAAGCCGGGAGAGCCTTTCAAAGAAATTATTCATGTTGTGCATGAAAGAGGTATGAGTACAATGGCTCAAAAAAGAATGATGGTTATGTTAAATAGTCGTTTTAGTCCTGATTTGATTGAACTTGAAGGTAACAACTTCCAAAGAATGCTTGAAGCCGAAATGAGAGAAATGGCAGCAGATATGCCTATTCGAGTTTTTATGACTACAAGAACAAGAAAAGAATCTTTATTCATGAGTCTTCTTCTTGCTTTTGAACAAGGCCATATTAAATTACCATACGGTGATGAAAGAAGTAGAGTCTATACTCATAAAGTAGAGCAAGAATTAAATCGTTTTGGTATGCAAAAAAATGGTAAGTTAGAAAGTGTTGGCACACACGATGACTTAGCAATGAGCCTTGCTTTGGCTAATTGGGCTACAAAAGAATTTAAGGGTAGTGTTATGCTACTTGATGATGTAATGCCAGCGTTTGACTCTTGGTTTGACGGTGGCGGTAAGAAAAACGATTGGGTGATACCGTGAATGAAACGAAAATAGAAGAAGAAAATATGAATAGAAGTGGATGGTGCTAAAGTGCAATTGTTTGCAGATAATGGCGAAGGTTGGTTTGAAACTAATTTAGGGTGTACAGCATCTGAATTTGTTGATAAATTAAGAAAAGCAAGAAGATATAATAAAGATTCTAAAAGTGAAATAGACGGTATGATAGAAGACGTTATCACTTTAAAATCATTAGAAGTTAAAAGTACATTAAAATCTGTATCTTGGTGTAATGATTATACGGGTATTATACAAAATTTCGGTTTGAGTGATAGAGATTTAAAATCACTTAGAAAATTTGGTGAAATGAGAAAAGCAAGTTTAGTTCGTGCTTGCAATCAATGGCAAGAAGCAGATGTTTTACTTTCTAAATTAGATGAACACGCAGATGTTTGGGGTAAAGAAGAAGAAATGGCTTGGGTGCAAGCAATGAATGTTAGGAAAGATGCTAAAAAATTATGGAAGACAACTCTTCACCAAATTGATAAATTAACAGAAAAAGAAACTGATGCTTTAGTTAAGAGTTCAGAATTACTTACACAAAGAGGCCCAATGTCTGGAAGAGGTCTTTTTGAAAATTTGTCTGATAATAAAGTGTTACATAAAAGTATGACACCTATGAAACTATCAAAATTAATTAGTGTTTACGGTGAAGAATTAGATATCATAGGTGGTGCTACAAGAGGTACATTTGTCAAAATGGATAAATCAGGTCTGATACTAAAAGACCCTTATGCCTATGCTGCTGGTTTTCTTGATGCTGATGGTTATATTTCTATAACTAAAAGGGGAGAACCAAGAGCAGGGTTTGTTGCTACAGGTGTAAGAGGTAAAATTCATTGTGAACAATTACAAAAAACACTAGGTTGTGGTGTATTACAACTAGACCAAAAAATTTACAAAGATAGTCAAAGAAGTCAACATCGTTTACAATTTTATTCAAAAGCGGATATTCGTAAATTATTAACTCACATCTTACCACATCTTCAAATGAAAGATTTACAAGCCAAAGCGGTACTTGCATTCATAGATGAAACCGACAATGTTAGAAAAGATGAATTGCAAAAATTAGTTAAATATAGCAATTGGAGTGATGATACAACTAAGGCAAGTGGTCTTTTAACAGAATGGGGTGTCGCTTCTGATGATATCGCCAAGTGGAAGGAGGGATTGTAATGGCTGAAGAACAAGGAAGACTTGGTAGATTTTTAGAAAATATTAGAAGTCCATTCCGTAGGAGAACAACACCTCAACCTCAAATGCCGTTGTATACTACAGGTATTCAAGAACCTGTTTTAGCACAAGGTATCACAATACCTGCACTTTTTGCGGTTTCTCACGAAAACTTAATCCTTCGTACAGTCATAAGTAAATTAGGTCAAGAAATTTTCAGAAGAGGATATTATTGGGAAAAAAAATTTCAATTTAAATGTTCACAATGCGATGAAGAATATAAACAAGAAGTCGAACAATGCAAATCTTGTGGCGGGCAAGTTTTACCACCAAATCCTGATGAAGCGATTTATCCTAAATGGTTGTTAAAACAAACAAACAGTATGGAACAATCTTTTGTGCAAATCTTGCATGAAATTGAACGAGATTTAAATATCGTTGATGATGCTTTCTTAATACTCATAAAAGAATACTATGTTGACCCTGAAACATCTGAAATAGGTTTTTATAGAGTTAAAGAAATTATGAGGGGCGACCCGATATTCATGAGAATTGTTGCAGATAAGAGAGGTGTCCGTGGTGGAAGATACAAAGTATGTCCGTTACATAGAGACCAAATATCATATCCGGGTGAAGACTCACCTTGTACTGTATGTGGTAATCCTAAACAAGATGCTCATTATGTTAATATGGCTGGAAGTGGAAAAACCCAATATTATTTAGAGGGAGAAGTTATTCATATTAGTAAATATAATCCAAGTAAATTGTATGGTCGTAGTCCAGTTAATACGTTATGGAGACAAGCAATGACTCTTACGGCAATGGATAATTATATGTATACAGCATATCAAAAGAGAAGAAGTCCAAAAGGTATAATTTCTGTAACTACTGATAATCTTGAATCTATGAAATCTTTCTGGAAAACAGTCGATGAGAAAATGGAAAGAGACCCACATTACATACCTAAAGTTGGTATTGAAAGTCAAACTGGTAGAGGTGGTGTACAATGGGTGAAATTTATGGACACACTTGAAGAAATGCAGTATATCGGAGTGAGAGATGAAATACGAAATCGTATTGCTGCATTTTTCGGTGTAAGTAGTATTTTTATGATAGATAATGGTAAAAGCGGTGGTCTGAATAATGAAGGTATGCAAATACTTGTAACTAATCGAGCAGTTGAATTTGGTCAAAAAGTATACACGGATGTATTATTTCCTAGAATGTTGCAACAAATGGATGTTAAAGATTGGAAATTAACATTATATCCAAATGAAGAAGAAGATGAAATTACTAGACTCAGAAGAGATGAAATGGAAGTTAATCTTGCTCAAAGAATGATTCAATTAGGTTATCAACCTGAAATGATGGAAGACGGTGATAGAGATATTAGATTTACTTACAAAAAAATACCACCACCACAACCGGGTAATCCCGCAATGCCGCCTCCACCGGGCGGTATGCCACCTCCACCGGGCGGTATGCCACCTCCACCGGGAGCAGGAATGGGTGGTATGAT
>Ga0209630_10000555_pt1 | contig 42768 bp, 32 predicted proteins | sample COG_01_FD_184745 | JGI IMG/M metagenome (GOLD analysis project Ga0209630, IMG submission 184745) | Pelagic Microbial community sample from North Sea - COGITO 998_met_01 (SPAdes) (version 2) | ecosystem: Environmental > Aquatic > Marine > Neritic zone/Coastal water | place: Helgoland, sampling...
GTCGCGTCGTCCTTATCGAGAATTTCGGTGCGGGCGACGTCATCGAGATCGAGCTTCCCGACGGCAAGCGGTTCATGATCCCGATGAACGCCGACGCGGTTCCCGAATGGGATGCCGACCGGCTGGTGGTGAACGCCGACTTCGTCGACTGAGCTCAGCGCCGGATCGGCTGGCGTTCGCTCAACAGATTGCGGATCGTCGTCGCGGCGACGCCCGCCTCGCCCATCGCATGGCTGATCTGGTCGAGCCCCTTGACCACGTCGCCCGCCGCGAACAGCCCCGGCACGCTGGTGCGCTGGTGATCGTCCACCTCGAGGCACCCTTCGTCGCTCGCCCGCGCACCCGCCGCGACCGCCAGATGCGACCGTATCCGCGATCCCAGAGCCGGATAGACGCTGTCGAACCGCATCCGCCCCCGCGCCGTATCCAGCGCCAACTGGTCGCCCTCGATCGCCCAGCCGCCGCACGGCCCCTGCACCCGCACGATCCCCGCCGCGTCGAGCTTCGCGGCACAGGCATCGTCCAGCAGATGCTCCGCCTCGGGCGAGATCAGCGTCACGTCGCGCGTATAGCCCCGCAGGAACAGCGCCTCCCGCGTGCCGTGATCGCCCGTTCCCACGACGCCGACGCGCCTGTCCGTCACCTCATAGCCGTCGCAGATCGGGCAATAGCGGATCAGCCCGCTTTCCAGCGCCGGGTCGTGCACCTCGGGCAGGATGTTGGGCCGGTGATTGACCACCCCGGTCGCCAGCAGCACCGTCCGCGCCATGTAGCTGCCGGTATCGGTGACGATCCGGAAGTTCTCGCCGTCGGGTTCGATTCCGGTGACCCGCTGCTCCTCGCGATGCGCGCCATATTGCGCCGCCTGCGCCTGCATCAGGCCGAGCAGCGCCTTGCCCGCGATGCCCTCGGGATAGCCGGCATGGTTGCGCGTACACGGGATCATCGCCGCGCGACTCGACCCGCTGTCGAACAGCCGGATCGAAAGATGGAAGCGCGCCAGATAGATCGCCGCGGTCAGCCCCGCCGGCCCCGCGCCGATGATGATGCAATCGTCCATCAGCCTTGCACCGCGAATTTCATGTATATACATCCCGTCTATACGGAGGCAGTCATGGGTAACGAATATCGCGCCAAGGTGTTCAAGTCAGGCAATTCCGTCGCGCTGCGTCTGCCGAAGGCGCTGGGGCTGAAGGACGGCGACGAGATGGTGCTGCGCGAGGAGCAGGGCAAATTCGCGTTCGAGCCCGCTCCTGATCGACGGACGATCGATTTGACCGGCATCTGGGGATCGTGTCCGGGGATCGAGCCGCTGACGCCCGAAGAACGTCTGTTCGACGATGCGCCCCGCGCTTGGGACCCTGCCGAGGGGACGCCACGCGCCGAGGGCGGTCCGCGTTGAGGTTCATGCTGGACACCAACGTGCTGATCGCGATGTTGGGCGGAACGCCCGACGTCCTGTTGGAACACGTTACCGCGCATGATCCCAGCGATATTGGCATTTCGTCGATCGTGTTCGCGGAGATCGCGCTGGGGAGCTGGAACGGGAAAAGACCGCCACTCGTCGTGCTGGACCAATTGTCGCGCACGTTCGACATCGCGCCGTTCGATCATCTCGCCGCCCGGATGTATGCCCGGCTTCCCTTTCGCCGGGGCAGCTTCGATCGATTGATTGCCGCGCACGCCATGGCGCAAGGGGCCATTCTCGTCACCAACAACGAAGCCGACTTCGCCGACATCCCCGGCCTGCGCGTGGAAAACTGGACCCGATGACCTTCGCCGCCACCATTCTGACGCTGTATCCGGAGATGTTTCCCGGCCCGCTCGGCGTGTCGCTCGCGGGGCGGGCGCTGCGCGAGGGGGGCTGGCGCTGCGATCCGGTCCAGATCCGCGACTTCGCCACCGACCGGCACCGCTCGGTCGACGACACGCCCGCCGGCGGCGGCGCCGGGATGGTGCTGCGGGCCGACGTGCTCGCCGCGGCGATCGACAGTGTCGCCGACGACCGGCCGATCCTGGCCATGACCCCGCGCGGCCGCCCGCTCAGCCAGGCCCGGGTTCGCGAGATTGCGGCGGGGCCCGGCGCGATCATCCTGTGCGGGCGGTTCGAGGGGTTCGACGAGCGCATCTTCGATGGCCGCCGTATCGAGGAAGTGTCGATCGGCGACTATATCCTGTCGGGGGGCGAGATGGGCGCCCTGGTGCTGCTCGACGCTTGCATTCGGCTGCTCCCCGGCGTAATGGGCGCGGCTTCAAGCGGTGTGGACGAGAGCTTCGAAACGGGGCTGCTCGAATATCCGCAATATACCCGACCATATGAATGGGAAGGGCGCACGATCCCCGAAGTGCTGCGATCGGGGGATCATGCGAGGATCGCGGCCTGGCGCAAGCAACAGGCCGAGACCGATACACGGCTACGGAGGCCGGACCTTTGGGAGCGCCATGAGGGCGTTCGGGTCCATCCTCCCTCTGGCGCGCGGCGAACGAAGGACACGAAGTCATGAACCTGATCCAGCAGCTCGAAGCCGAGCAGATCGAAAAGCTGACCGCCAAGCGCGCGATTCCCGAATTCCGTCCCGGCGACACGCTGAAGGTCGGTGTGAAGGTCGTCGAAGGCGAGCGTACCCGAGTCCAGAACTACGAAGGCGTGTGCATCGCGCGGTCGAACAAGGGCATGGGCTCGTCGTTCACCGTCCGCAAGATCAGCTTCGGCGAGGGCGTCGAGCGCGTCTTCCCGCTCTATTCGCCGAACATCGATTCGATCGAGGTCGTCCGCAAGGGCGCCGTCCGTCGTGCTAAGCTCTATTATCTGCGTGGCCGCACCGGCAAGTCGGCGCGTATCGCCGAGCGCCGCGACACGCGTCCTGCCAAGGGCACCGTCGCCGCGGAGTAATCCCGGCCGGTCTCCGGACAGTCGAAAGGGCGCGGGGGGGATACCTCCCGCGCCCTTTTTCGTGGTTGCGTGCTGATGTGAATCAGGCGGTTCGTCGGTCCTCGGCGTTGCGGACCCGCCGGCGATATGCTGTCATCGGACCCGGGAGAATGGGCCGATGCTGCTTTGAAGAACGTCAGGCTGGCGACGATGGTCGCGATTACGATCGGCATCGCCGCGGCCCCTGCGTCGGCACAGAGCGCGCGCGATATCCTGACCCAGGCGTCCTTCGCCGCCCGCAGCAAGGCGGCGGCGCTGCAGGGTATCGCCGAGGCCGAGCGGCTCGCTGCGGCGGCGCTGGCACGGGCTCCGGAGGATCGCGAGGCGCTGCTGATGCAGGCGACCGCGCGCAGCTATCGCGCCAAGATCAACGGCAGCCGCGCCGATGCCATCGCCGCGCGCAGGATGTTCGAGACGCTTGCGGCGCGGGCGCCGCGCGATCCCGAACCGCAGCTCGGGCTGGGAGCGTGGCATATGGGGGCGGTGTTCAAGCTGGGCGGCATGATCGGCCGCGCCGCGCTGGGCGCCCAGAAGAGCGCCGGCCTGTCGGCGCTGGACCGTGCGGTCGCAGCGGGTGGCGATCGGGCGATCTATCCCGGCGTCGCGGCGCTGCTGCGGCTGGAACAGGATGCGGGTGATCCGAAGGGCAGGGCGCTTGCCGAACTCGCCAGCCGGGCCGCGGCTCCGACGATGTTCGACCGGGCGATGCGCAAGGCGGCGGGGCTGATGCTCGCCTCGATCCAGGCGGGGAATGCGGCGGCGACCAAGGCGCTCGCGGCAAGGCTGCTGCCGTTCGGGCAGATCCCCGACTGATCGCGTGACAGGTATAGAGGTACGCTGACAGGGGCGGGAGCATCCTCCCGCCCGTGCCGGTTACTGGTCGAGGAACGAGCGCATCTTGCGGCTGCGGCTCGGGTGCTTGAGCTTGCGCAGCGCCTTCGCCTCGATCTGACGGATGCGTTCCCGGGTGACCGAGAATTGCTGGCCGACTTCCTCCAGCGTGTGATCGGTGTTCATGCCTATGCCGAACCGCATGCGCAGCACGCGCTCCTCGCGCGGGGTCAGGCTCGCAAGGACGCGGGTGACCGTCTCCTTGAGGTTCGCCTGGATCGCCGCATCCACCGGGATGACCGCATTCTTGTCCTCGATGAAATCGCCGAGGTGGCTGTCCTCCTCGTCGCCGATCGGCGTTTCGAGGCTGATCGGCTCCTTGGCGATCTTCATCACCTTGCGGACCTTCTCGAGCGGCATCGAGAGGCGCTCCGCCATTTCCTCGGGCGTGGGCTCGCGGCCCTGCTCGTGGAGGAACTGGCGGCTGGTGCGGACCAGCTTGTTGATCGTCTCGATCATATGGACCGGGATGCGGATCGTCCGCGCCTGATCCGCGATCGAGCGCGTGATCGCCTGCCGGATCCACCACGTCGCATAGGTGCTGAACTTGTAGCCGCGGCGGTATTCGAACTTGTCCACCGCCTTCATCAGGCCGATGTTGCCCTCCTGGATCAGATCCAGGAACTGCAGCCCGCGGTTGGTGTACTTCTTGGCGATCGAAATCACGAGGCGCAGGTTCGCCTCGACCATCTCCTTCTTGGCGATCCGCGCCTCGCGCTCCGCCTTCTGCACCATGTTGACGATGCGGCGGAACTCGGGGAGCGCCATGCCGGTCTGCTGCGAGATCTCGTTGATCTCGCCGCGGATGCGATCGACCGCCTCGCCCTCGTTGGTGGCGAAGGCCGTCCACTTCTTGTCGAGCTTGCCGATCGACTGCAGCCAGGTGTCGTCCAGTTCGTGGCCGACATAGCGGTCGAGGAAGTCCTTGCGGCTGACCTTGTGACGCTCGGCGAGGCGCAGCATCTGGCCGCCCAGCGCGGTCAGGCGCCGGTTGTAGGCATAGAGCTGGTCGACCAGATATTCGATCTTGGCGTTGTGGAACTGGACGCTCTCGACCTCGGCGGTCAGCTCCTCGCGCAGCTTGTGATACTTGCGCTCGTCCGCCGCCGACAGCTCGCCGCCCGCGGTCATCGCATCGAGGCGCGACTGCTGGATCTTGCTGAACTTCTTGTACAGCGCGGTGATGTTGGCGAACCGCTCCAGCGCCTGCGGCTTGAGCGTCTCCTCCATCTGCGCGAGGCTGAGCGTATTGTCCTCGTCCTCGTCGTCGGACGGACGCGGCGCACGCGGCTCACCCGATTCGTCGTCCTCGTCGGCCGACGCTTCCTCGGGCTCGGGCTCGTCCTTGAAGCTCGCGCCGGCGGTCTTTTCGCTGATCTCCGCCGAATCGTCGTCCTCGGCGCCCTCGACCTGCTCGGCCGACGGCCCCTTCGACAGCATCGCATCGAGATCGAGGATCTCGCGCAGCTGCATCGTGCCTTCGTTGAGCTGCGTCGACCAGTCGATGATCGCGTTGAAGGTGATCGGCGATTCGCACAGGCCGAGGATCATCGTGTCCCGGCCGGCCTCGATCCGCTTGGCGATGGCGATCTCGCCCTCGCGCGACAGCAGCTCGACCGCCCCCATCTCGCGCAGGTACATGCGGACCGGATCGTCGGTGCGATCGACGGTTTCCTTCTTCTTGGTCTCGAGCGCAGGCGCGGCGGTGCCGTCGGCGTCGACCTCGACGGCCTCCGGCTCGTCGTCCTCCGCCTGCTCCTTCTCGTCGCCGTCCTCGCCGGCTTCCTCGTTCTCGACGATGTTCACGCCCATCTCGTTGAGCGCGGACATGATATCCTCGAGCTGGTCGGACGACATCTGGTCCTGCGGCAGCGCCTCGTTGAGCTGGTCGTAGGTGATGTAGCCGCGCTTCTTGGCGCGGGCGACCAGCTTCTTGATATCGGCGTCATTGAGGTCGATCAGCGGCGCGTCGGTCACGTCGCCACCCTCATCGCCACCGTTACCGTTAACTTTAGCCATCAATTGCCCTCGGATCCCAACGCTCGGGCGTCTTCGTTCGACTGCACCAAATTTGCAAGCCGAAGCTCCAACGCCTGTTTCTCTTTCACCAATGCCACCTGCCGTTCGAACGCCTCGTCGGTGAAGTGCGTCTGCATCGAAGCGGTCGCCTCGCCCAACGCCAGATCGACCTCCGGTCGCGCCACCATGATGGCGATCGCCTCGTCGAGGTCGGCTCGGGCGCGGTCCGGATCACCGCCGCTCTGCGTGAACGAATAGGGCATCGTATCGGCTCTCAGCAAATCGCTCGCGACTGAATCGAACCCGCTCCGCGCCAATATGGTGCGCAAGCCGACGCTATCAAGCGCCTGATCCTCGAGCGCGACGTCGACCACCGCCTCGAACAGGCGGCCGAGCGGTCCGCCGACCAGCTTCAGGCTGCCGAGCACCTCCATATGCCGGGCGATCTCGACCGGGTGGCGGATCAGGCCGGCGAGGATCGCCTTCGCCAGCACCCGGTCGATGCCGGCGGCGTGGAACGCCTTCACATCCTCGGTCGGCGGGGCGATCGGCTGTTTCCACTGGCCGTCGCTGCCGCGCTTGCCCTGCGGGCGGGGTGCGTTCGGGGTGAAGGCCCGGCGCTTGGGCGCGAAATGTTCGTAGAAGCGGTTCTTGAAATCGCTCTCATATTCCTTGCGGACCGAGGCGTCGGCGATCGTCGCGGCGAGTTCGGCGAGCCGTTGCTTGAGCCCGGCACGCTGTTCGGGCGTGTCGAGCGGCCCGGCGGCGACCTCGCTCTGCCACAGGCGGTCGACCAGCGGCTGCGGCTGCTGGAGCAGCGCCTCCATCGCCTGCGCGCCGCCCGCCTTGACCAGATCGTCGGGATCCTGCCCCTGCGGCAGCGTGATAAAGGACAGGCTGCGGCCGTTGCCGAGCAAGGGCATCGCCCGCGCCGCCGCCCGCAACGCGGCCTTCTGCCCGGCGCTGTCGCCGTCGAAGCAGAGGATCGGCACGTCGACCATCCGCCACAGGCGCTCCAGCTGCGCCTCGGTCAGCGCGGTGCCGAGCGGGGCGACGGCTTCGTGGATGCCGGCCTGCGCCAGGGCGATGACGTCCATATAGCCCTCGACCACCAGCACGCGCGCCGCCTTGCGCGCGGCGGGGGCGGCGCGGTCGAGATTGTAGAGTGTGCGGCCCTTGTCGAAGAGCGGCGTGTCGGGGGAGTTGAGATATTTCGGCTCGCCCTCGCCGATCACGCGCCCACCGAAGGCGATCGTCCGCCCGCGCGCGTCGCGGATCGGGATCATCAGCCGGCCGCGGAACCGGTCGTACGGGTCCCTAGGTCCATTTGGACCCTCGACCTGGATCAGCAGGCCGCATTCGACCAGTGCGGGATCGCCATAGTCCTTCAGCGCGGTCTTGAGCTTGCCGCGGCTGTCGGGGGAAAAGCCCATGCCGAAGGTGCGGGCGGTGTCTGGCGTGATGCCGCGCTTGACCAGCACCGCGCGCGCTTCCGCGCCGCCGATACCGTTCAGCTGTTCGGTGAACCATGTCGCGGCGTCGGCCATCGCGTCGTGCAGGCCCTTGGCGCGCTCCGCCTTGGCGGCCGAGGCGCGGTCCTGCGCGGGCATGTCCATCCCGGCGGCCTGCGCGAGTTCCTTCACCGCATCGATGAAGGGCAGGCCGCGCTGGTCGGTCATCCACTTGATCGCATCGCCATGCGCCGAGCAGCCGAAACAGTGATAGAAGCCCTTGTCGTCGTTGACGTAGAAGCTCGGCGTCTTTTCGTTGTGGAACGGGCAGCAACCGCGCATCTCGCGCCCGGCCTTCTGCAGCTTCGTCGTCTTGCCGATCAGCGCCGACAGCGAGGTGCGGGCGCGGAGTTCGTCCAGAAATTGGGGCGAGAGACTCATGGGGCTATTGTAACATGCTTTGATCGGCGTGTGGGGGCAAAGGTTTTTCGGTCACGCGAGGGCTCGACGGTGATCTCGTTCACGCGACGACCCGGGCAAGCTTTGGTTCGCGCGAAGGCGCGAAGACGCGAAAAGATTTTTGGGCGCGCGGAGGCGCGGAGGACGCGGAGAAGTGTGGCGGACGAAGCATTTGGATCGCCCGGTCCGTCATCCCGACGAACGTCGGGACCCATGGCCGCGCTGACGGTGACGTCGATCCGCACATTCGACCGCATCGATGCCGTGGGTTCCGGCTTTCGCCGGAATGACGGAGCTCAAAGGGTGCTGGCAGCGCCAGCCGGTAGCGCAGCATCTCCGCGTCCTCCGCGCCTCCGCGCGCCCAAAACCTTCTTCGCGTCTTCGCGCCTTCGCGTGAGAAATTACGCCAGCGACGCCTTCACCAGTCCGCTCGCCTTGCTCATGTCGAGGCTCGCCGCGTGGCGCGCCTTCAGTTCCGCCATCACGCGGCCCATGTCCTTCATGCCGCTCGCGCCCAGCTCCGCCTTGATCGCCTCGATCGCCGCGACGGTATCCGCCTCGCTCATCTGCGCGGGGAGGAAGCGTTCGATCACGGCGACCTCCGCGCGTTCCGCGTCGGCCAGTTCCTGCCGGCCGCCGGTTTCGTACATGGTGATCGATTCGCGGCGCTGCTTGACCATCTTCTGCAGCACCTCGACCACCACCGCATCGTCGTCGGCGGGGGCGGTGCCGGTGCGCAATTCGATGTCGCGGTTCTTGATTGCGGCCTGGATCAGGCCGATCGCGTTGCGGGCTTCCTTGTCGCCGGCCTTCATGGCGGTGACCTGGGCGGCCTTGATGTCGTCGCGAATCATGGGGAAGCTCTCGAAGAAGACGGTGAAGCGGATTGCCCTAGCGGAACACGCGCCCGCCGTGAACCGGTTGACCTGAGGGGGGCGGGGGTCTAGCGGGCGCGGCTTAGCGACATAGACGAAACCTTCAGGAGTGCCCGCCAAGCCATGGCCGACGCCAAGCCCATTGCCATGCCCGCAAAGCCTGACGGCGCGACGGGTGTTCTGGTTCTCGCGAGCGGGGAGGTGGCCTGGGGCCGCGGCTTCGGCGCGGAAGGCGCGGCGGTGGGCGAGGTGTGCTTCCACACCGCGATGACCGGCTATCAGGAGATCATGACCGACCCGTCGTTCGCGGGGCAGATCATCACCTTCACCTTCCCGCATATCGGCAATGTCGGTGCCAACCCCGACGATATCGAGGCGGACGCGCCGCATGCGCTCGGCATGATCGTGCGCGAGGACGTGACCGCGCCGTCGAACTTCCGTGCCGTCGAGCGGCTCGACGGCTGGATGCAGCGGCACAACCGCATCGGCCTGTCGGGGATCGACACCCGGGCGCTGACCCGCCGCATCCGGTCGGGCGGGGCGCCCAACGGCGTCGTCGCGCATTCGGCGGCGGGCGAGTTCGATCTCGACGCGCTGCTCGCCATGGCGCAGGCGTGGCCCGGGCTGGAGGGCATGGACCTCGCCAAAGAGGTATCCACCCAGACGCATTATGCCTGGGGCGAGACGCGCGAAGGTGGCCCGTGGCGGCTCGGCTTCGGTTATGGCGCAGGCGAAGGCGCCGGTCGCCCGCATGTCGTCGCGATCGATTACGGCAGCAAGCACAACATCTTCCGCAATCTGGTGCAGGCCGGTGCGAAGGTGACGGTGCTGCCCGCCGAAGCGACGTTCGACGAGGTCATGGCGCAGGCGCCGGACGGCATCTTCCTCTCCAACGGCCCCGGCGATCCCGCCGCGACCGGCGCATATGCGGTGCCGGTGATCCGCCAGCTGCTGGATACGGGCAAGCCGCTGTTCGGCATCTGCCTCGGCCACCAGCTGCTCGGGCTGGCGGTCGGCGCGACGACGACCAAGATGTTCCAGGGCCATCGCGGCGCCAACCACCCGGTCAAGCGGCTGAGCGACGGCGCGGTCGAGATCACCAGCATGAACCACGGCTTCGCGGTCGAGCGGGACTCGCTGCCGGCGAACGTGCGCGAAACGCATGTGTCGCTGTTCGACGGATCGAACGCGGGGCTGGAACTGACCGATCGGTCGGCGTTTTCCGTGCAGTACCATCCGGAAGCGTCGCCGGGGCCGCAGGATAGTCTGTATCTGTTCGAGCGGTTTGTAGGATCGCTGCGGTGATTGACGATCAAACGCTAGCGGATAGACTGGTAGCTTTATTTCTGAATACTGCAGACGTGCAGAGCCAAGCTTCAATAATTGTTAAATATGAACGATCTTTTGATCGTTCAGAAGCCGATAAAAAGCAAATCGGACGCATTATTCATAACATGATTAAAGATGGTATTGTTGTCGAACACGATGTCGAGAACGATACTCTTGATGGTGTAATTATCGATCACTCTGAGCATGGTCAGCTTGATAATAAAGATATAACATTTCTTAGCGTCGATGATATTTTGGCGATCGGTCCCGAGATGGTTAACTATACTCGTGCGAGAGCTTCTCAAGTTGCTGAGCAGGCAATTAGTGGCGGATTGCAGGGTGCTATTAAGTCGCTAAAGAATCTCCCCATCGATTCGAATCTATGGACTGGTATGCCCGTGGGATTCAAGCTTGATGCAAAGACTAAGGCTCAAGTGGTCAGTCTTCTCTATCGAGCAGAGCGCGAGATATCTGCGGCAACTGTAAATAATCGCGAAGCTTCTCAGGCAAAAGCTCTCGTCGCCGCGGCTTTAATTTTGACGGAAGCTCCGGAACCCGAAAGCGAAATTGTCTGGGGATTGCTTCAAAAACTTTCTGTTTTCGTCACCCTCAGCCAAGGCATCGAGGGTTTAATCAAGCTATTTAAGGCGAGCTGATAGTGCCAAAACGCACCGACATCTCCTCCATCCTCGTGATCGGCGCGGGGCCGATCGTCATCGGGCAGGCGTGCGAGTTCGATTATTCGGGCACGCAGGCGATCAAGGCGTTGAAGGAGGAGGGCTATCGCATCGTCCTCGTCAACTCCAATCCCGCCACGATCATGACCGATCCCGAGCTGGCCGACGCGACCTATGTCGAGCCGATCACGCCCGCGGTGGTCGCCAGGATCATCGAGAAGGAGCGGCCCGACGCCGTCCTGCCGACGATGGGCGGGCAGACCGCGCTCAACACCGCGCTGGCGCTGTTCCACGACGGCACGCTGGAGAAGTTCGGCGTCACGATGATCGGCGCGGATGCCGAGGCGATCGACAAGGCCGAGGACCGGCTGAAGTTCAAGGATGCGATGACGAAGATCGGGCTGGAAAGCGCCCGCTCCGCGATCGCGCATACGATCGAGGAGGCGATGGCGGGGCTGGAGATCACCGGCCTGCCCGCGATCATCCGGCCGAGCTTCACCATGGGCGGGTCGGGCGGCGGCATCGTCTACAACCGCTCCGAATTCGTCGACATGGTCCGCAAGGGCCTCGACGCGTCGCCGACCACCGAGGTGCTGATCGAAGAATCGCTCCTCGGCTGGAAGGAGTATGAGATGGAGGTGGTGCGCGACCGCAAGGACAATTGCATCATCATCTGTTCGATCGAGAACGTCGATCCGATGGGCGTCCACACCGGCGATTCGATCACCGTCGCGCCGGCGCTGACGCTGACCGACAAGGAATATCAGATCATGCGCAACGCATCGATCGCGGTACTCCGGGAAATCGGCGTCGAAACCGGCGGTTCCAACGTGCAGTTCGCGGTCAATCCGAAGGATGGCCGCCTCGTCGTCATCGAGATGAACCCGCGCGTGTCGCGGTCCTCGGCGCTGGCGTCGAAGGCGACCGGCTTCCCGATCGCCAAGGTCGCGGCGAAGCTGGCGGTCGGCTATACGCTCGACGAGATCACCAACGACATCACCGGCGCGACGCCGGCGTCGTTCGAGCCGACGATCGATTACGTCGTCACCAAGATTCCGCGCTTCGCCTTCGAGAAGTTCAAGGGCGCCGAGGCGGTGCTCGGCACGGCGATGAAGAGCGTCGGCGAAGTCATGGCGATCGGCCGCAATATCCACGAGAGCATGCAGAAGGCGCTGCGCGGGCTGGAGACGGGCCTGTCCGGCTTCAACGCGGTCGACCGGCTGGTCGGTGCGCCGCGGGCGGAGATCGAGGCGGCGCTCGCGGTGGCGACGCCGGACCGGCTGCTGGTCGCCGCGCAGGCGCTGCGCGAGGGCTTCACCGTCGCCGAGATCCACGGCATCGCGAAGTTCGACCCCTGGTTCCTCGAGCGGCTGGCGGAGATCGTCGCGGCCGAGGAGGAGGTCTGCAAGAACGGCCTGCCGATCGAGGCCGCGGGCCTGCGCCGGCTCAAGTCGATGGGGTTCAGCGACAAGCGGCTCGCCTATCTGGCGCTGAAATCGGCGAACCTGCGCGGCATGGAGCGCGGCATCGCACGCGGATCGGGCCTGATCCACGACGCGGTCGTGGCGATGACCGGCGGCGTCACCGAGGATGAGGTGCGCGCGCTGCGCCACCGGCTCGGCGTGCGCCCCGTCTTCAAGCGCATCGACACCTGCGCCGCCGAATTCGATGCCAAGACGCCGTACATGTATTCGACCTACGAGGCGCCGTCCTTCGGCGAACCCGAGGACGAGAGCATGCCCTCCGACCGCCGCAAGGTGGTGATCCTGGGCGGCGGGCCGAACCGGATCGGGCAGGGGATCGAGTTCGATTATTGCTGCTGCCACGCGTGTTTCGCGCTGGCGGACGTCGGCTATGAGACGATCATGGTCAATTGCAATCCGGAGACGGTGAGCACCGATTACGATACGTCGGACCGGCTGTATTTCGAGCCGCTGACCGCGGAGGATGTGCTGGAGATCCTGCATGTCGAGCAATCGCGCGGCGAACTGGTCGGCGTGATCGTCCAGTTCGGCGGGCAGACGCCGCTCAATCTGGCGCGCGCGCTGGAAAAGGCGGGGATTCCGATCCTCGGCACCAGCCCCGATGCGATCGACCTGGCGGAGGATCGCGAGCGGTTCGCCGCCCTGGTCAACAAGCTGCGCCTCAAGCAGCCGGCCAACGGCCTCGCGCGCAGCCGCGACGAGGCGGTCGCCGCGGCGGAGCGGATCGGCTATCCGGTGCTGATGCGGCCGAGCTACGTACTCGGCGGGCGGGCGATGGAGATCGTCGATTCGCTCCAGCAGCTCGACGATTACATCCAGACCGCGGTGCAGGTGTCGGGCGACAGCCCGGTGCTGATCGACCAGTATCTGCGCGACGCGATCGAGGTCGACGTCGATGCGATCTGCGATGGCGAGGACGTCGTCGTCGCCGGCCTGCTGCAGCATATCGAGGAGGCGGGTGTCCATTCGGGCGACAGCGCCTGTTCGATCCCGCCCTATTCGCTCAGCGCCGAGACGATCGCCGAGATCGAGCGGCAGACGATCGCGCTGGCGCATGCCCTGTCGGTCAAGGGTCTGATGAACATCCAGTTCGCGGTCAAGGACGGCGAAGTCTATCTCATCGAGGTCAACCCGCGCGCATCGCGGACGGTGCCGTTCGTCGCCAAGGCGATCGGCGTACCCATCGCCAAGATCGCATCCCGCGTCATGGCGGGCGAGATGCTGCGCGACCTGCCGCCGATCGACCGCCACATCGATTATTATGCGGTCAAGGAAGCGGTGTTCCCGTTCAACCGCTTCCCCGGCATCGATCCGGTCCTGTCGCCGGAGATGAAGAGCACCGGGGAAGTAATGGGAATCGATCCCGATTTCACCACCGCCTTCGCCAAGTCGCAGCTGGGGGCCGGCACCGTCCTGCCGACCGGCGGCACCGCCTTCGTCAGCGTCAAGGACGGCGACAAGCCGCATATCGTCCCCGCGGTGAAGTCGCTGCTGGCGCATGGCTTTACGGTGCTGGCGACCGGCGGAACGGCGGATTACCTCGAACTCGCCGGCCTTGCGGTCGAAAAGGTCAACAAGGTCGCGCAGGGCCGGCCGCACATCCTCGACCGGATCATGGACGGTGAGGTCACGCTCATCTTCAACACCACCGAAGGCTGGCAAAGTCTGAAGGATTCGAAGCCGATCCGTCAGGCGGCGCTGGCGCAGAAGATCCCGTATTTCACCACGGCGCCCGCCAGCGTGCAGGCGGCGGCGGCAATCGGGGTGACGCATCTTGAAGTCAGGCCGTTGCAATCCTACTATTCGCAGTCGCACAACTGATCCCGACATAATGACATGTGTGCGGGCGGGCCGGGTCGGTCCGCACGGGTAGCGAGAATTGGGGACGTAGATATGGCGACCGTCGAAAAGATGCCGATGCTCCAGGAGGGCTATGAGAAGCTCACCGCGGACCTGAAGCGTCTGAAAGCGGAGCGTCCCCTGATCGTGGATGCGATCGAGGAAGCACGCGCGCACGGCGACCTGTCGGAAAACGCCGAATATCATGCGGCGAAGGAACAGCAGGGCCAGAACGAGGCGACGATCAGCGATATCGAGGACAAACTGTCCCGCGCGCAGATCATCGACCCGCGCGACCTGTCGGGCGACAAGGTCGTGTTCGGCGCGACCGTGACCTTGCTCGACGATGACGACAAGCCGGTGAAGTATCAGATCGTCGGCCAGACCGAGGCGGATGCCAAGACCGGGCGGATTTCGTACAACTCGCCGCTGGGCCGGGCGCTGATCGGCCGCAAGGTCGACGAGGACGTCGAGGTGTCGGTGCCGGCGGGCGACCGGTATTACGTGGTGTCGAAGATCGAATTCATCTGATCCGACGGCACGCTGGGCTCGCCCCGGAACCGGTTCCGGGGCGGTCGGGGCGTCACTTCAGCGGTACGATGACCTCGTCCGGATGGGCGACGTTGAGTTCCTTGCGGACCATTTCGTCGACCATGTCCGGATTGGCATGATCCGGGTCGAGCAGCGCCACCCGGTTCTTCAGCACCGCACGCTTCTGGTCCAGCGCCGCGAACTGCTTTTCGCGGCGCACCAGCTGCTTCTTGTAATCGCCATAGGCGAGGATGCCGTTCGGGCCGAGCACCGCATAGGCACCGAAGAACGCCATGATCGTCAGGCCGAGCGCGGGCAGGGCAGCCCGACGCATCGTCCTGCGAAACGCCGATGTCTTCGCTACCCGTGCCATGCCCGCCATCCTCGCCCGCCGCGCGTTTCGGATCAAGCCTTCAGAACGTCGCGGCCGGCATAGCGTGCCGCGTCGCCCAGCTCTTCCTCGATACGGATCAGCTGGTTGTACTTGGCGAGCCGGTCCGACCGGGCCAGCGACCCCGTCTTGATCTGCCCGCAATTGGTCGCGACCGCGAGGTCGGCGATCGTCGCATCCTCGGTCTCGCCCGACCGGTGGCTCATCACCGCGGTGTAGCGCGCGCGCTGCGCCATGTTCACCGCTTCTAGCGTCTCGGTCAGCGTGCCGATCTGGTTGACCTTGACCAGCAGCGAATTGGCGTAGCCGCCGTCGATGCCGCGCTTCAGCCGCTTGGGGTTGGTGACGAACAGATCGTCGCCGACCAGCTGGACCTTGTCGCCGATCAGGTCGGTCAGCGCCTTCCAGCCCTCCCAATCGTCCTCGCTCATGCCGTCCTCGATCGAGAAGATCGGGTAGCGGCGGGTCAGGTCGGCGAGATATTCGGCCATCGCGCCGCTCTCCAGCACCTTGCCCTCGCCCGAGATGTTGTAGCGGCCGTCCTTGTAGAATTCGGTCGCGGCGCAATCGAGCGCCAGCATCACGTCCTCGCCCGGCGTGTAGCCCGCCTTCTCGATGCTCTGCATGATGAAGCCGAGCGCCTCTTCGGTGCTGGCGATGTTCGGCGCGAAGCCGCCCTCGTCGCCGACGCCGGTCGCCAGGCTCTTGTCGTGCAGCGCCTTCTTGAGCGTGTGGAAGATCTCCGAACCGCAGCGCACCGCCTCGACGATGTTCTCGGCGCCGACGGGGACGATCATGAATTCCTGGAAATCGATCGGATTGTCGGCATGTTCGCCGCCGTTGATGATGTTCATCATCGGCACCGGCAGGACGTGCGCCGATACGCCGCCGACATATTTGTACAATGGCATCCCGCGCGCTTCCGCGGCGGCCTTGGCGGCGGCGAGGCTGACGCCGAGGATCGCGTTCGCACCGAGGCGCCCCTTGTTCTCCGTGCCGTCGAGTTCGATCATCGTGCGGTCGAGGTCGGCCTGATCCTCGGCATCGAGGCCGATCAGCGCCTCGACCAGTTCGCCGTTCACCGCCTCGATCGCGTCGTCGACGCCCTTGCCGCCCCAGCGGCTCTTGTCGCCGTCGCGCTTCTCGACCGCCTCATGCGCGCCCGTCGAGGCGCCCGACGGCACCGCGGCGCGACCGAAGCTGCCGTCCTCCAGCAACACGTCGACCTCCACGGTGGGATTGCCGCGGCTGTCGAGGATCTGGCGGCCATGGATGTCGATGATTGCGGTCACGTAACGATGCTCCTACGTCTTGGGGCTGTGAGGGCGCCTCTACCCTGCCCGATGCGGTGCGGCAATCTCCTGAGCCGTCAGGGAACCGCGCTCGGTCGGCCGGGGTTGAGGGTGTCGAACAACCGAAAAGGGCGCGTCATGGCCGATAACGACCTGAAACCGATCACCGATGGCGACATCACGCCACCGCCAGCCACCACCGATTTCACGCCGGCCGAGCCGCTGAAAAATGCCGGCGTCGAATTCGACCCGGCGACCGGCGGCAAGACCGAGCAGGTGAAGCAGACCGTGAAGGACTATTCGTCCAAATACGGCAGCCAGGCGACCGACAAGATCCGTACCCTCGCCGATACCGGCAAGGAGCGCGCCGTCGGCGGGCTCGACCAGCTGTCGCAGATGATTACCGATGCGGCGGGTCAGGTCGACGAGCGGCTGGGTGCGCAATATGGCGAATATGCCCGCTCGGCAGCCGGCCTCGTGTCGGGCTTTTCCGACCAGATCAAGACCAAGGACGTCGACCAGCTGCTGGACGAAGCGCGCGAGTTCGTCCGCAAGAGCCCCGGCGTCGCGGTCGGCGTCGCGGCCGCGCTGGGCTTTGCGGTCGCCCGCCTCGTCCAGTCCGGCATCGACGGCGACAAGGCCTGACCGGCCCATGGCGGTGATCGAGCCGGTGACGGACGACGAGGGCATCGGCGCCCTCGTCTCGCAACTCGTCGACGATGCGCGGGGACTGGCCAGTGCCGAGGTGGCATTGGTCAAGGCGCGCATCGGCGAACGCATGAGCGCCTACAAGAATGCCGCGATCTTCTTCGTCATCGCCGGCACATTGGGGCTGGCGGCGCTGATCGCGCTGCTGGTCGGGCTGATCCTCAGCCTTGCGACCTTGATCGGTCCGGGGCTGGCGACGGCCGCGGTGGTGATCGGCACGCTGGCGATCGCCGCGGTGCTGGCGATCATCGGCAAGGGGCGGCTGTCCCCGGGGGCGCCGCAATGAGCGCGCTCGATCCCGCCACCCGGTTGGCGACGGCAGAGCTGGAAGCGGCAGCGGCACGCGAGCGGCTGTCGTTGACGGTGAGCCGGTTGCAGGTGAGGCTCAACCCCAAGACGCTGGCGCTGCAGGCCGCGCGTGACGTTGCCGACAAGGGCGGCGCGGCCGCGCAGGCGAGCCTTGATACCGCGATTCGCAATCCCGGTGCGGTCGCCGGCGCCACCGCGGTCGCCGGGCTGTTCCTCGCGCGGCATCGGATCGCCAGCCTGTTCCGCCGCAAGCCCAAGCACAAGCCCGGCCATCGCGATCACGAACCCGGCCTCGGCCCGCAAGACTAACCTGTAAAAGGACCAGAGATATGAACGCCCATACCCAGGACCGTCTCGACGACGCCAAGCATGCAGCCGGCGATGCGGCACGCCGCACCGCGGACGCGATCGAATCCAATCCGCTGGCGATCGTCGCGGGCGGCATCGCGATCGGCGCGCTGGCCGGGGCGCTGATCCCGCGCTCCGCCAAGGAAAAGGAATTGCTCGCTCCGGTCGGCCGCTCCCTCAGCGAACGTGCGCGCAGTGCCTTCCAGGCGGCGCGCGAGGCGGGCAACAGCGAACTGCAGAATGCCGGCCTGTCGAAGGATGCGGCAAAGGATCAGGTAAAGTCGCTGTTCCAGGGCATTGCCAAAGCGGCGACCAGCGCGGGGTCGGCCGCGGCCAAGGGCGCGGCCAACAAGGCATGAGGCATGCGGGGAGCGGCCGATGATCGGCGGCTCCCCGTCTTCCGGGGTTCAATATTGCAGCGCAACACGCTAACGCGGCGCCTTGAACCTCTCACCCGGGAACCGCGTATGAGCAAGCTGCACCTCGTCTTCGGCGGTCGCGTCAACGACCCCCGTACCCTCGAATTCGCCGATCCTTCGAAGCTGGAGGTCGTCGGCATCTTCGCCGATTACGCCAGTGCGGAAAAAGCGTGGCGCGCCAATGCGCAGCGCACGGTCGACGATGCCGAAATGAAGTTCGTCGTCGTGCATCTGCATCGCCTGCTCCAGCCGGAGCTGCTCGCACCGCCGGCGGCCTGATCGCAGACAAGGTCCATGTCCGGACGGCGCTCAGGCCGCCCGGACACGGCGCCGGTCAGAAGCGGAAGCCCACCTCGGCGCCATAGAAGCGCGGCTCACCGGCGATATAGGTCGGCACGCCGAAGCCGCCGCCGGTATTGCCTGCATCGATCAGATAGCGCTTGTCGGTGAGGTTTCGCGCAAACCCCCCGATCGTGTAGCGGCCATTGTCGATGTCCACGCCGGCCCGCACATTGACCAGCGTATAGCCGCCCTGCGAAATCGCGGCGCTGTTGGGCAGCTCGAAGAACACCCTCGACCGATAGGTGACGCTGGGCGTCGCATAGAGCGTCGCGCGATCGGTGACCGGCAGCCGCAGCGTGGCGCCGCCCGATGCGGTATAGGCGGGCTGCAGCCGGAACCGGTTGCCCGCGAACACGCCGTTGCTCGCATCCTTGCCGATGCCGCCATCGATATAGGCGAAGGTGCCGAACAGCGACAGGACGTTGGCGAGCCGCAGATTGCCCTCCAGTTCGACGCCGAGGTTGTTCGCCGATCCGGCGCTTTGCGTGGTCGTCACGCCATTCTGGGTGATCGACACCTGAAAACCGTCATAGGTCTGGTAGAAGACCGACGCCGCGCCGCTGAACGGACCGACGCGCCCCTTGATGCCGCCCTCGTAGTTCCACACCTTTTCCTCTGCGATCACCTGACGGTTGGGGATCGATCCGGCGTTTGCGACGCTGGTCGGGACGATGCGGCTGGCGGCGAGCTGGACCACCGGCGAGCGGCGGCCGTTGCTGATCGTGGCATAGACGTTGACGTCGTCGTTGAGCTTCACCAGCGCGTTGAAGCGGGGGAGGATCGCCATGAAGCTTTCCTCCGCCTCGTAGCGCACGCCTTTGGTGTTGGCGGTGCCGAGCAGGCTGGTGAAGATGCCGAGCCCGGCGAGGATCTGCGAATCGGGCTGGGTGGAGGTATAGCCGGACTGGCGATCCTCGATCAGGATGCGGGCGCCGGCGGTCAGTTCCAGCGCAGGCGTCGGGATCCACGTCGCGTCGGCGAAGACCGAATAGGTGTCGTTGTTGCCGTAATTGGCGAATTCGGCGGCATAGGGGATGACGGTCGCACGTCCGCCGGTCAGTAGCGCGGTGGCGCGGGTCGCGGGGATGGTGCCGTCGGCGGCGATGCAGGCGGGGCCGGTCGGCACGCCGGCGCGGTTCAGGTTCTGCCGGATGGGTGCATAGGCGGCCGTCACCGAACAGGCGAGATACGTGCCCTCCTCGGTCGAGAAGGGCACGCGCTGATAGCCGTTCTCGAAAAAGGCGTTCCAGCCGAAGGCCGCGCGATATTTGCGGCCTTCGAAGGCGAAGCGGCTCTCGTGGCTCCACTGGTCGCCCTTCGCATCCTCGGCGAATTCCAGATACCAGGCAGGGCCGCCGTCGGCGTCGAAGGTCTCGAGCGCGTCGAAGCGGCGGTAGCCGTTGACGGTGGTGAAGGTGACGCCCGGCGACAGCTCGGCGGTCAGGGTAAAGTTGGCGTCGTAGACGTTGCGGTCGAGGCCGAGCTTGCGCTTGCCGAGCACGCTTTGCGAAAAGGGCGAGCCCGACAGTTCGGCATAGCCGTAGTCGCCGGTCTGGCCGCCGGTGGGGGCGAAGGCGCGGCTCTTGAACGCGGTGCCGGGATTGCGCTGGCCGTCATAGGTGAGGACGAGGTCGGCGGTGACCGTGTCGCTCGGCCGCCAGCGCAGCGAGCCGCGGATGCCGCGCTGATCCTGCCCGTTGAGATCGTCCTGATCGACCCGGCCCTGATTCTGGTTGGGGACGTTCGGATCGCCGGCGATATTGCGGACATAGCCGTCGCGATATTTGTAGGCGAAGGCGATGCGACCGGCGAGCGTGTCGTTGCCGGCGTTGATGAAGCCCGACACCTGCGTGCGGTCGTAATTGCCGTAGCTGGCGTCGAGTCCGACATGCGTGCCGGCGACCGGGCGGGCGGAGACGAGGCTGATCGCGCCGACCGCGGCGGCGGTGCCGAACAGCGTCGCCTGCGGCCCCTTCACCACCTCGATCCGTTCGAGGTCGTAGAGGTCCTGCCACGCGCCGCGCGAGCGGCTGATGTCGACGCCGTTGTAATAGAGGGTGACGCGCGCGCCCTGTTGCGCCGAGCCGGAGTCCGAGGTGATGCCGCGGATGACGAGGCCGGGGTTGTTGGCGCTCTGCTCCTGCACTTGCAGACCGGGGATGAAGGCGGCGACCTCGTCCAGTTCGGAGACGCCGATCTGCGCCATGCGCGCGCCGGTGAGCGCGGTGACCGTGACCGGCACGTCCTCGATCCGCTGTTCGCGCTTCTGGGCGGTCACGATAATCTCGTTCGCCTCCTCCGCCGCAGCCAGCGGCGCCGCGGCCTGCACGGTCGCCTGCGCCACCGCCGTCGTCGAGCAGGTGGCGGCGAGCCCGGCGAGCGCCAGGCGCGTGACAAAAGGCTTCATCGTTATTCCCCCGTTATTTAGCTGTCGGACCCCGTAGAATGCCGTGATGACGGCAGCGTGACGACTTCGTCTTGCCAGTGTCACGGCCAAGTCTTTGAAAAGTCACACGTCGATCCTAACCGCGAAGCAGAGGATGCAGGGGATGCCACGATGACGATCAATCGCCGCCAGACGCTCGGGCTGTTCGGTTCGGGCGCGGCGCTCGGCCTACCCGGCACCATCCTCGCACAGGGCGGGGCGGCGGTCCGTTTCGACCATGGCGTCGCGAGCGGCGATCCGGCGGCGGACGGCGCGGTGCTGTGGACGCGGGCGACGCCGGCGGATGCGGCGGCGGCAGGCGACGTGCCGCTGACCTGGCATGTCGCGCTGGAGGCGGATGGCAAAGCGGTGGCGAGCGGCAGGGCGACCGCGCGGTCGGCGCGCGACTTCACCGCCAAGGCGACGCCGACCGGGTTGAAGCCGGGAACCGACTATCATTATTGGTTCGAGGGGCCGGGCGGCCGGCGGTCCCCCGTCGGGCGGTTCCGGACGCTGCCGGTGGGGGCGACCCCCGACCTGACCTTCGCCGTCGTCTCCTGCCAATTGTACGGCGGCGGGCTGTTCAACGTGTATGACGCGATCGCGAAACATCCGCGGCTCGATGCGGTGCTGCACCTCGGTGATTACATCTACGAATATGGTGCCGACGGCTATGGCGCGGATATCGCGACCAAGATCGGCCGGATCGTCGAGCCGGCGCATGAGATCGTGACGCTCGCCGATTATCGCGCCCGCCACGCGCAGGTGAAGCGCGACACGAACATGCAGGCGGCGCACGCCCGCGCCGCATTCATCTGCGTCTGGGACGATCACGAGGTCGCCAACGACGGCTGGATCGGCGGCGCGGAAAACCACGATCCCGCGAAGGAGGGCGACTGGAAGGCGCGCAAGGCGGCGGCGATGCAGGCCTATTTCGAATGGATGCCGATCCGCGATCCGCTGCCCGGCAAGCCGTGGGAGGCGATCAACCGGTCGTTCGAATTCGGCGACCTTGCCACGCTGGCGATGGTGGAAACGCGGCTGCTTGCGCGGTCGCAGCAGGTCGCGGCCAAGGGCGCTGGGATCGCGCCGGCCGATTATGCGCGGATGATGGCGGAACGCGCGCTGCCGCAGCGGGAATTGCTCGGCGCGCAGCAGCAGGTGTGGCTGGAGGGCGTGCTGGCGACGTCGGTGAAGGCGGGCAAGCCGTGGCAGGTGCTCGGCAATCAGGTGGTGATGGCCAGGGTCGCCGGGCCGGATATCGAACGGCAGCTCGGCGCGGCGCGCTTCGCCGATACGATGGCGAAGCTGCCGCCGATGTGGCGCGACCGGCTGACGGCGTCGATCGCCTCCTATCGCGCCGGGCTGCCGTTCAACTTCGACAGCTGGGACGGCTATCCGCCGGCGCGCGAGCGCCTGTATCAGGCGTTCCGGCGGGCGGGGTCGCAGCCGATCGTCCTGTCCGGCGACAGCCATGCCGCCTGGGCCAACGTGCTCCACGACGATCGCAAGACGGCGGTCGCGGTGGAGTTCGGCGCGACCGCGGTGACCAGCCCGTCCTATGGATCGCTGCTGCCCGGCATCGGCGCGCTGATCGAGCAGGCGAACGACGAGGTGCTGTTCTGCGATCAGGACCACAAGGGGTACGTGCTGCTGACGCTCGATCGGCAGGCGGCGACGGCGGATTTCCGCACCGTGTCGACGGTGCTGGTGCCGGCCTATGAGGAGCGCAGCGTCGCGCGCTACCGCTGCACGGCTGCGACGAAGACCGCGCTGACCAAGGCCTGATCGGGCGCGTCGCACTTTTCGTTACCGACCGGTACAAAAGCCGTTGACGAGGGCTGTCACTGCTTCTATACCGCCCAGTATAGAAGCTGGCAGCCGCAATCGGCCACGGCTTTTGGGAACATCCGGACGCATGCCGGTCATCGGCGGCAAAAGGGTAGCAACACACCTGTGGCAGGGCGCGGCATCCGACGGATGCGGCACGCCCGCCTGCGGTCCGAAAAGGGAGTGACGCCATGGCCTTTCTTGCTTTCGCCGAGCCCGGCAACGCCGGCTATGCGCGGGCGACCGCACCGACCCGTCCGGCGCCCGCGCCGGTGACGCCCCGTGTCGTGGAGATGGAGGAGGAACGGCCGGTGCTGACGGAACTGGAACGGTCGGTGATCGGGATCGCCCGGCAGGACGGTCTGGCGACGCTGCGCCAGCCGGGTCGCCTGTCGCGCTGGCTGGGCCTCGTGTTCGGCGTGCGGATCAGCCCGCAGCTCGCCGATCCCAAGCTGGAGGCGCTGCGTCGGATCGCGGTGCTGAGCTGGAAGCGCGGCTATTCGATTGCATCGGCCGAAGTGAAGGCGTTCCTCGCGGTCGGCTATTCGCCCGCCTTCTACGAACTGGTGGTCGATACGATCGCGGCGGCGCGTCAGTCGGAAGTACGCCGCGCGCGCCGTTAGGGCGCGCGCCGGGCCTGCTTCACACCGACTATCTGGATACGCTCCTCCACCATCGCACGGATGTCGACGCGCGCCTTCAACCGGGCGGCGAGCAGGGCGGTGCCGCTGATCTTGCGCTGGACGAACAGCGTGTCGGCCGGCGGCAGGTGCCAGGTCGACCGATCGCGCGCCATCTCCATCCCCTGTTCGCGTACCACGCCGACGAAGGCGCGGTCGCCGAAGTCGAACGGGCCGGGGCGATTGAGGTTGTCGAGAATGACGTCGATCATCGCATCGACCAGCGGCCGGTGCGCCTGCGCGGCGGCGGCGCCGAGGAAGCCGGCACCGATCGCCGCCGCGCGCACCGCATCGCGATCCCCCGACAGGCCGGCCGCGAGCAGGGTGCGATAGCCGTCGGCGGTGGCCGCCGGAATGTCGCGCGCGGCGCCGAAATCGAGCAGGACGATGCGCGCCGTCTCCGGCTGCCAGCGGTAATTGGCGAAATTCGGATCGGTCTGCATCAGCTGCCAGTCGAGGAGTTCGCGGAGGGTGAGGCCGATGAGGTTTTGCGTGGCGGTGTCGCGGATGGATTGGTCGGCGTGCTCCAGCATTTCGATCGGTTCGCCAGCGACATAGGTCATCGCGAGCACACGGGGTGTCGTGAGATCGGCGTGCAGTTCGGGGACGACGAATCCGGGCTCGTTTGCGAGTCGGTCGCGATAGCGGGTCATCATGCCACCCTCGCGGATATAGTCGGCCTCCTCGTGCAGCTGCCGCTTCGCCTCGCCGAGCAGGGGGGCGACGTCGAGTTCCTTCGGCAACAGGCCGGAGACGCGGAGCAACGTCGCGACATTGTCGACGTCCGCGTCGATGCTCTGCTTGACGCCGGGATATTGCACCTTGATCGCCAGTTCGCGGCCGTCGGGCAGGCGCGCGCGATGGACCTGGCCGATCGAGGCGGCGGCGATCGGATGCGCCTGGAAATGCGCGAAACGGCGGCGCCAGTCGCGGCCCCATTCCACGGTGAGCACCTTGTCGAGCTGCTGCGGCGGCATGTGATGCGCCTGGTTGCGCAGCCGCGCGAGGATCGCGGACAGTTCGGGCGGGAGCATGTCGCCGGCGTCCATCGAGATCATCTGGCCGAGCTTCATCGCCGCGCCTCGCAGATGCGCGAGCTGGTCGGCGACGCGCATCGCATTGGCGGGGGTGAGCAGCATGTCGCCCATCCGCGGCCGCTCTCCCGCGGCAAGCCGGCGCGCGCCCTCCGCGACCACCCCGCCGCCGACGCCCGCGGCGAGCCGCCCGAACGCGCCCAGCCGCGACAGCCGGCCGCTCGGCACGGCACGGCCGCGCGCGTCTCTGTCGTCCGTCATGCAATCAGGTCCTTCGGCTGTATCGCAGGGGTGAACGCCCCAGCGACGGCCGAATGTCCCTTACGAATAGGGCGGCTGGTGATAACCCGCGGGGGAGAGCGTGAAAATCTCCGCGCCATCGTCGGTGATGCCGATCGAATGTTCGAACTGCGCCGACAGCGAGCGGTCGCGCGTCACCGCGGTCCAGCCGTCGTCGAGCAGCTTCACGTCGGGGCGGCCGATGTTAATCATCGGTTCGATCGTGAAGATCATGCCGGGGCGCAGTTCCGGACCGGTGCCGGGCTTGCCGACATGGACGACCTCCGGCGCGTCGTGGAACAGCCGGCCGAGGCCGTGGCCGCAGAAATCGCGGACGACGCCGTAGCGATGCTTTTCGGCGTGGCGCTGGATCGCGTTGGCGACGTCGCCCATGTGCGCGCCGGGCTTCGCCTGCTCGATGCCGAGCATCAGACATTCATAGGTCACCTCGACCAGCCGCCGCGCCTTCAGCGGCACGTCGCCGATCAGGTACATGCGGCTCGAATCGCCATGCCAGCCGTCGACGATCGGGGTGACGTCGACATTGACGATATCGCCCGACTTCAGCGTCTTTTCGCTGGGAATGCCGTGGCAGACGACATGGTTGATCGAGATGCAGGTCGAATGGGTGTAGCCGCGATAGCCGAGCGTCGCCGGCACGCCGCCCGCGGCGGTGATGAAGTCGTAGATCAGCCGGTCGAGCTCTGCGGTGGTGACGCCCGGCACCATGTGCGGGGTCAGCATGTCGAGCGTCTCGGCGGCGAGCCGGCCGGCCTTGTGCATGCCCGCGAAGGCCGCGGGGCCGTGCAGCTTGATGGCGCCGGTGCGCCCTTCCGGCGCGTCTGAGGTGACGGTCACGTATTCGGTCATGGCGGCGATATAGCATGGCGGCGCCGATTTTGCGAGGCTATGGCAGGGGCATGGAGCAGGGCATCGATCACGACCGTATCTGGACCGCCGCGCTGATCGTGATCGGCGACGAGATCCTGTCGGGCCGGACGCAGGACAAGAACATCGCGCAGCTTGCGAGCTGGCTCAACGTCCAGGGCATCCGCCTCGCCGAGGTGCGGGTGGTGCCGGACCGTCCCGATGCGATCGCGGAGGCGGTCAACATCCTGCGCGCGCGCAACGATTATCTGTTCACCACCGGCGGCATCGGGCCGACCCACGACGACATCACCGTGGACGCGATCGCCGCGGCGCTGGGCGTCGGAGTGGAGCATCATCCCGAGGCGATGGCGGTGCTGGAGCGGTATTATGCGACGCGCGGCGGGCTGACCGAAGCGCGGGCGCGGATGGCGCGGGTGCCGGCGGGTGCGGGGCTGATCCCCAATCGCGTGTCGGGCGCGCCGGGTATCCGCATCGGCAACATCTTCATCATGGCGGGGGTGCCGCACATCACCGCGGGCATGCTCGACGCGCTGACCGGCACGCTGGAGGGCGGACGCCCGGTCGTCTCCGGCACGATCGGCTGCTGGGTCGCCGAGAGCGAGGTCGCCGACCTGCTGCGCGATGCCGAGAAGAGCCACGAGGGCGTGTCGATCGGCTCCTACCCCTTCTTCCGCGAAGGGCGGACGGGCGCGAATTTCGTCGTACGCAGCCCGGATGCGGCGCTGGTCGAACGGTGCCTCGCCGACCTGACGCGCGAGCTGGAGACAGGCGGGCGCGCCGTGTTTCCCGAGGGGATCTGAGCCGTCCGCGCCGTCACCCCGGTGGTTTGCCGGGGTGACGGCGGCATGCGTCACCGCACGAAGGCGCCGATGTCGGCGATCGCCAGCTTCGCCGCCGGCACCGCGGTCGCCGCGAAGGTCAGGCGCAGGTAGCGCATCGGGCGGGGTGCGGTGAACGGGATCCGCTGCGTCGCCAGCGCATAGGCGATGTTCTGGAACTCGCCTTCTGCGGCCGGCGTCCATGTCTTGCCGTCGAGACTGGTTTCGGCGCGATAGCCGCGCGGCGGGGCGCTTTGCTTATCCGGATGGCGCCATGGCGTGAGGCTGAAGCCGGCCACCGTCTGCGCCTTGCCGAGGTCGAGCGTGACCGACGCGGGCGTCGTGGCCGGCGCGGGCTGGCTCCACACCGACGAACCGTCGCCGTCGAGCAGCGCCTCGGCCCCGGGGGCGCTGGCGGCGACCACCGTCCAGTCGCGCGGCGACAGGATTGCGGCGTCGGTGCTGCGCGGCGCGGCGACGGCGACGGGCGCGACGCTGCGGAACAGCGCGACCTCGCTGATCGCGGGGCAGGCGGGGGCGTCGAGGATCACCAGCCGGATGCGGCGCGCGGCGACCGGCGCGTCGAGGCGGATGATGCGTTGCGCACCGATACATTCCTTTTCGGCGAGCCGCTGCCAGCGGCCGGCGACCTCCGCCTCGATCGCGAAGCGGGTGACGCGGACGCCGAGCGGGAGATATTCGCGGATGCGGATGAGGTCGAAGCGGCGGTCGGGCGGCAGGTCGAGCGTCAGCGTCGGCGTGGTGACGCCGTCGGGCGTCGACCAATAGGTGTCGCGATTGCCGTCGAGCACCTTTGCGGGCGTGCTGGCGCCGTCGCGCGTCGCGGTGGCGCTGGCGACCGCGCCCTGCGCCAGATCGGTGGCGAAGCTGGCACGGATCGCGTCACCGAAGCTTGTGAGCACGGCGACGTCATGATCGGGGATGCGGCCGCGGCGATCGGGCGGCAGGTTGAGGTGCATGTTGGTGCCGCGCGCCACCGATTCGTCGAAGAAGCGGATCAGGCGCGCCGGGCTCTTCACCTTGGCGTCCTCGTCCGGGTGGTAGAACCAGCCGGGGCGGATCGAGGTGTTGGTTTCGGCGGGCCACCAGAGCGGCGCGCCGCGGACGCCGCTGTTCCCCTCCGACTGGACATAGGGATGGTCGGGCATCGTCGGCCAGCACGGATCGCCGGCGATGCCGTCCTCGTTGCCGACCCAGCGGATCTCCGCGCCGAGCGGATCGAAGGTGCAGGCCATCGGCTGATGCTGGTGGACGAGCGCGATGATCGAGGGCCAGTCGTAATATTTCGGCGCGTCGATCGTCCGCGTCTCGCGCGCGCCGCCATAATAGCCGTCGCCGCCATTGGCGCCGTCGAACCAGAATTCGAACAATTCGCCATAGCGCGTGCAGAGCTCGACCACCTGCTTGCGATAGTAATCGATATAGGCCGGGCGGCCGTATTCGGGATGGTTGCGGTCCCAGGGCGACAGGTACAGGCCGAACGCCATGCCGGCGCGGCGCGTCGCCTGCTCCATCTCGCGGACGATATCGCCTTTGCCCTGTTTGTACGGGCTGTTGCGGATGCAATGGTCGGTCAGCATCGTCGGCCACAGGCAGAAGCCGTCGTGATGCTTGGCGGTCAGCACGATGCCGGTCATGCCGCCCGCCTTCGCCGCGGCTACGATCTGGTCGGCGGAGAAATCGGTGGGGTCGAACAGCGTCGGGCTCTCGTCGCCATAGCCCCATTCGCGATCGGTGAAGGTGTTGATCGAGAAATGCACGAAGGCGTAGCGTTCGCGCATATGCCAGGCGAGCTGGCGCTTCGAGGGGGTGGCGCCCCACGGTTTTGGCGGCGTGGCCGGCGTGATCGCCAGCGCGGGCGTGGCGCCGGCGGCGAGGCCGGAGGCGATCAGGGTGCGGCGGGTGAGGTCGGTCATCGGTGGTTCCATCGACTTGCCCGGCGACGGCCGGGGGATAAAGGTGACAACAAGGCGGAGGGCAGGTGCGATGTGTTCGCGCAGCGGATCGTCGCGCGCCGTGGCCGTGCGAGGGCGGGCGGTCCGCTCGTCCGGCGGTGGCGGGGGGATAGTGGGGACGGCAAAGCCGAGGGCACGGACCTGTCCTCACCCTGCGCCGCCTTCGGCGTCTTCTCCCTCTCCCGTCGGGCGCATCCGGTGAACAGCACCCCGTGCTGTTCAGGCCATGCCGGGGGCATGGCCGACCGGATGCGGGAGGGAGCGGCGGAGCCGCGGACGGGTGAGGGCCGGTGCGACGGGTCTGTGCAGCGGATCGTCACGCGCCGCGGCCGTGCGAGGGCGGGCGGTCCGCTTTGGCCGCGCCGAAGCTCTTCACCGGGGTCGCGCTCATCGTGAAGGTGAGGGTGCCGCCGCGCATCAGGTCGGCGTGGCTGATCCAGTTCTTCGTCCAGGGCTTGCCGTTGCGCAGGACGCTGCGGACGTAGGGCGTGTCGGCGCGGTTGCCGGGGGCCTCGATCGTCAGGCGCCGGCCGGCGGGCAAAGCGATCGTCGCGCGTTCGAACAGCGGCGATCCGAACACATAGACCGCCTCGACCGGATCGACCGGGTAGAATCCGAGCGACGACAGCACGAACCACGCGCTCATCTGGCCGCAATCGTCGTTGCCGATGATGCCGTCGGGATCGTTTTTGTACATCTCGGTCAGCAGGCGGCGGACCATCGCCTGCGTCTTCCACGCCGCGCCGGTGTAGGCGTAGAGATAGGCGACGTGGTGGTTGGGTTCGTTGCCGTGCGCATATTGGCCGACCAGCCCGCTGATGTCGGGCGGGGCGTTGGCGGGGAGCGTCGAGGGCGCGGTGAACAGCGCGTCCAGCCGTGCCTCGAACGCCCGATCGCCGCCCATGTGCGCGATGAGGCCGTAGACGTCGTGCTGGTTGAGGAAGGTCGCCTGCCAGCCGTTCGCCTCGGTATAGTCGCGCCACCAGGGCTTTGGCATATGGCCGAGCTGGATCGGGTCGTAGGGGCTCCACCAGCGGCCGTCGGCGAACTTCGGTTTGGCGAAGCCGGCCGCGCCGTCGATGACGTTGCGCCAGTTGCCCGAGCGTTTCAGCAGGCGGTCGGCCTCCGCGCCCTTGCCCGCGGCGCGGGCGAGATGGGCCGAGGCCCAGTCGTCATAGGCATATTCCTGCGTCCGGCTGACGCTTTCGAACCAGGCGTCGGCGGGGACATAGCCCTTCGCGTCGTAGAGGTTGCGGCCCTTGCTGTTGTCGAGGTCGGGCGCGGCGAAGTCGAACGACCGCTTGGCGATTCCGGGCCAGGCGGCGGCATAGTCCGCGGGGATGCCCTTGGCCTGCGCCTCGGCGAGGACGGAGACGCCGTGCCAGCCGATCATGCAGCCCGTCTCGGCCCCCTGCAACGGCCAGACCGGCGGGCCATAGGGGCTCTGCTGCGTCTGGCGGACGATATCGGCGACGAGGCTGCGCACCCGGTCGGGCGCGATGATCGTCAGCAGCGGGTGGAGCGCGCGATACGTGTCCCACAGCGACAGCGTGCTGTAGGCGGCATCGCCGGCGGGCACGCTATGGACCTGCCGGTCGAGCCCGACGTAGCGGCCGTCGGTGTCGGAGAAGAGCGTCGGCGCGAGCAACGCATGGTAGAGCGCGGAGGACAGGATCGTGCGCTGGTCGGTGGTGCCGCCCTCGACCGCGACCGCACCGAGTTCGCCCGCCCAGCGGGTGCGCGCGGCGCCGCGGACCGCGTCGAAATCCCACGTCTTCGCCTCCGCGGCCAGATTGGCGCGTGCGCCGGCGACATCGACCGCGGAGATGCCGCAGCGGATCAGGACCGGTGCGGCGCCGGCATCGTCGTAATGGAGGAAGGCTTTGAGCCGCTTGCCGGTGACGGCGCGCGTGCCGGCGGGCTGCGGCGCATCGCCGTCGCCGTAGAAGACGATCCGGTCGGGCCGGCGCGACAGCTGCATCGCGAAGTGGATGCGCCGCCCCTTCGCCCAGCGGTGGACGGTGCGGCCGCCGGTCAGCGTGCCGTCGGGATCAAGCGTCAGGGTCGCATCGGTGACGAGCGGCGCGGCATCGCTCTTGTCGAGGATCAGGTGCGACAGGTCGACGAGGATATGCCCCGCGCCCGCCGGGAAGGTGTAGCGATGATAGCCGGTGCGTTCGGTGACGGTCAGCTCGGCGCGCACCCCGCTTTCCAGGGCGACGCGGTAATAGCCGGGCTCGGCATGTTCGGCGGAGAAGCGCTGGCGATAGCCCGCGTCGGGATCGTCGAGCGGGCCGGGCAGCAGCTGGACCGGGCCGCGCGTCGGCACCACCAGCACGTCGAGCATGTCGCCGATGCCGGTGCCGCTGAGATGGGTGTGGCTGAACCCCATGATCGACGTGTCGGTGCGGTGATAGCCGGAACAGGCGTCCCAGCGTTCGACGTCGGTATCGGGCGAGAGCTGCACCATCCCGAACGGCAGGGTCGCGCCGGGATAGGTGTGGCCGTGGCCGCCGGTGCCGATGAACAGGTTGGGGGCGGCGGCCGCGGCCGGCGTCGCCGCGAAGGCGGGGATCGGCAGACCGATGGCGGCGGTGCTCGCGAGCAGGGTGCGGCGGTTTATCATAGCTCTCCCTTCAGGATAGCGGGGCGGGTCTGCGCGAGATGGACGATCAGCTCGCCGAACAGGCCGTTCGCCCAGGCGAACCAGGCGCGGGTGAATGTGGCGGGATCGTCCCGGTCGAAGCTTTCGTGGATGAAGCCGGTGCCGCCGTCGGTGTCGCGCAGCGTGCGCAAGGCGGTGCGGATCGTCGCGTCGTCGGTCGCGGTCAGCGCGCGGACGATGAGCGACATCGGCCAGATCTGCCCCGCGCCGACATGCGGGCCGCCGATCCCCTCGCCGGCCTTGCCCGTGAAGAACCACGGATTGTTATCGCTCCACGCCGCCGCCTGCGTCGCCTGCCACAGCGGATCGGCGGGCGATACGCAGCCGAGATAGGCGAGGCCCGACAGCGACGGCACGTTGGCGTCGTCCATGAAGACGGCATTGCCATAGCCGTCGACCTCATAGGCCCAGACCTCGCGGCCGTCGCGCAGCCGCATCGTGCCATGCGCCTTCAGCGCCGCCTCGACTTCCGCCGCGAGCGCGGTGGCGTCCTGCGACAGCGCGGCGTCGCCCCGCGCCTCGCCCGCGACGCGCGCGAGTTCGCGCAGCGCGGTGACCGCGAACAGGTTGCTGGGGATCAGGAACGGGTAGAGGCAGGCATCGTCCGAGGGGCGGAAGCCGGAATGGATCAGGCCGACCGGCCGCGTCGGCGCGCCATGGCCCCACAGCAACGTCTCGGTCGGCTGCGGGGCGGAACGGCGGAAGCTGTAGGGGCCGGGACCCTCCTTCCGCTGCTGTTCGCGGAAGGTGCGGACGCTGGCGCGTGCGGCCTCCGCCCAGGTCGCGTCGAAGGGCGCCGTGTCCCCGGTCGCGCGCCAATAGCCGTGGGCGAGCCGCATGGGGTAGCAGAGCGAATCGATCTCCCACTTCCGCTCGGCGACGCCGGGCTTCATCTCCGTCTCGTCCTTCTGCGACCATTCGAGGTTCGATTTCGCCGTCGGGTCCTGCATGAAGGCGTTGGCATAGGGATCGATCAGGATGCAGCGCGCCTGTCGCGCGATCAGGCCGCGGAACAGCGTGCGCAATTCGGGCGCCTGCCGTGCGAGGTGCAGATAGGGCTTCACCTGCGCCGAACTGTCGCGCAGCCACAGCGCCTCGATATCGCCGGTGATGACGAAGGCGTCGGGTGCGCCGCCGACCGTGCTCATCCGCACGGTGGTGTCGAGCGTGTTCGGATAGCAATTGCCGAACATCCAGCGCAGCTTCGGATCGGCGATCTGCGCCGACACGCGCGCGATCTCGCGCTCGACCGCGGCGCTGACGAAGCGGCGGTCCTTCGGCGCGGGGCGTTTGCTCGACAATGCCGGCGCGGCAAAGGCGGGCGTCGCGGCCGATGCCGCGATCGCGGCGGTGGTGGCGAGGAAGCGGCGGCGGTCGAGGGTCATTTCGGCAGCTCCGTGTCGGCGCCGGTGACGGCGAAGTCGAACCATTGGCCGGCGCCGTCGCCCGGCTGGCCGCCGCCGATCCACAGCCGATAGGCGCCGGGCGCGACATGGCGGCGCCCGTCGCGCTCGACGACGCTCATCGCGCGGGGATCGAGGATGAAGGCGACGTCGGCGGCCTTGCCGCGCTGCACCGCGACGCGCCGGAAGCCGACCAGCTGGCGTTGCAGCACGGGATCGGTGAAGCCGCCGCTCTTGGTCGCGGGGGGCACGAGATAGGCCTGCACCACTTCTTCGCCGTCGCGTGCGCCGGCGTTGGCGATGCGCGCGGTGACGCGCAGGTCGCCGCCGGCCGCGACGCTCGCCATGCCGCGCGGCGCGGCATAATCGAAGCGGGTATAGCTGAGGCCGTGGCCGAACCCCCACAAGGGCGTGCCGGTGAAATAACGGTAGGTCCGCTCCTTCATCCCGTAATCGACGAAGGCGGGCAGGTCGTTGGTCGAACGGTAGACCGTCACCGGCAGGCGGCCGGCGGGATTGACGACGCCCGCCAGCACGTCGGCCAGCGCGGTGCCGCCGCTCTCGCCCGCATACCAGTTGGCGAGGATCGCATCCGCCGATGCCGGATCGACCGCCACCGCGCTGCCGCTGGTGAGGACGAGGACGATCGGCTTGCCCGTCGCCTTGAGCGCGTCGAGCAGGCGCTGCTGCACCAGCGGCAGCGCGATGTCGGTACGGTCGCCGCCGACGAAGCCGGGGACCTGCACCGACAGTGCCTCGCCCTCCAGATCGGGGGACAGGCCGGCGACGACGACCGCGACGTCGGCGTCCTTCACCGCGGCGACCGCCTGCGCGAGCAGCGGCTCGGCGGGCGGCATCCACAACAGGCGGATGCTCTCGTCCTCCGACCGGTGGTCGAGCGTCAGTTCGATCGGCTGCGCGCTGCCGTCGCTGTCGACGGTCAGCTCGACGCGGCCCTTTGGCAGGTCGCCGTCGTGCAGCGTGCGGCCGCCGAGCGTCAGCCGGGCGCGGTCGTGGACGGTGCAATCCTTCCAGCAGGGCGACTGGTCGAGGATCAGGCGGTAGCGGCCGGGACCGGGGGGGACGAATTCGCCGGTCCAGTGCGCGCTATAGCCGGTGACGGGCAGGCCCGGCGCGGGGCTGGCGCGGTTGAGGTCGAAGTCGATCCGGCGATCCTGCCGCACGACGGTCTTGCCGGCGGCGGTATAAGTGGCGCGCAGGCCCGGCTTGCCGTCGCTGCGCAGCGCGGTTTCGGGCAGGACGACCGCGGCGCCGTCGGCGAGGATCGATCCCTGCGCATAGGTGACGTTGGCGGCGCCGAAGCGGGCGCGGATGCCGTCGAGCGGGGTGACGGGCACGATCGCGGTGCCGTGGTAATTGCCCTGCAACACGCCGAGGTCGTCGGCATCGGCGCCGATGACGGCGATGCGCGCGCCGGGCGTCAGCGGCAGCCGGTCGGCGTCGTTCTTGAGCAGCACGATCGATTTGCGCGCGGCGTCGAGCGCCAGCGCGCGATGCGCCGGGGTGGCGACCTCGGTCGGCCCGATCCGCGACCACGGGCTGGTCGCGCCGAAGGCGATGCCGAGCGCCTGTCGCGCCCGCAGCGCGCGGGCGAGCGCGGTGTCGACCTCCGCCTGGCTGACGAGGCCCTGCGCCATGGCCTGCGGCAGCGCGGCATAGGCGGTGCCGCAATTGAGGTCGGTGCCGCCCCGGACCGACGCCGCGGCGGCGCCGGCGGCATCGAGCCGGTAATGGTGGAAGGCGTGGACGTTCGACACCGCGTCGCAATCCGACACGGTGAAGCCGGTGAAACCCCAGTCGCGGCGGATACGGTCGTTCATCAGCGGCGACGAAGCGCAGGCGGGGACGCCGTGGATGCTGTTGTACGCGCACATCAGCGACAGCGCCTTGCCCTCGGTCACCACGCGGCGGAAGGCGGGGAGGTAGGTCGCCTCCATGTCGCGCGGGGAGGGATCGACGTCGAACCCGTCGCGGCCCGCCTCGGGTCCGCTGTGGACGGCGAGATGCTTGGGCGTGGCGATGACGCGCGGGTGGCGCGGGTCGGGGCCCTGCAGCCCGTGGACGAAGGCGACGCCGAGCTTGCCCGTCAGATACGGGTCCTCGCCATAGGTTTCCTGCCCGCGACCCCAGCGCGGATCGCGGAAGATGTTGATGTTGGGCGACCAGATGGTGAGGCCCTGATAGATGCGGCGATCGGCGGCCGCGTGCTGCGCGTTGAACTTCGCGCGTGCCTCGGTCGACACCACCGTGCCGACGCGTTCGACGAGGTCGGTGTCCCAGGTTGCGGCAAGGCCGATCGCCTGCGGAAAGACGGTGGCATGGCCGTTGCGCGCGAGGCCGTGCAGCCCCTCGTTCCACCAGTCATAGGCGGGCAGGCCGGCTTTGGCGTCGGCGGGTGCGGTGCTCTGGAGCTGCGCGGCCTTTTGCTCGGGCGTCATCGCGGCGATCGCGGTCGCGACCGGGTCGGCGGCCTGTGCGAGCAGGAGGAGGGCGGGGATCATGCTGTCGGTCCCGATGTTGGGGTGCGCGCGAAGACGCGAAGGCGCGAAGGGAGAAGGTTTTGGTCGCGCGGAGACGCGGAGACGCGGAGAGAAGACGGCGCGGATCGGGGCGAGCGTCGTGGCATCTGACGAGGATCTTTGAAGCTGCCGCAGGCTTTCTTACTGGCGTTGGGACATGTGTCGGGCGTCTCGCGCGCATCCCCTCCGCGTCTCCGCGTCTCCGCGCGAATCCCCCTTCGTCGCGTCTTCGCGTCTTCGCGTGAATATGACCCGTTACCATCCCGGTCGAAGCAAGGGTCCGGTCGGAGAACCACCATCGGCAGATGACTGCGGTCGCCCGGCTGGACCCCGGCCTCCGCCGGGGAAGTAACGAGGGCGGCGGCGATCATCGCGCCAGCGTCCGCAGGACCGGGGTCTGCTTGCCGGCCAGCGTCACCGTGACGCTTTCGCCGGGCAGCAGGTCGAAGCCGCTGTCGCTCGCCTGACCCGGCGTGTCGCCCATGTCGATCATCACCGCGCGCGCGAGGTTCCTCGCGGTGATCGTCGCCGTGTCGCCGGTGCGGCGGAGCGTCAGGCCGGGGTCGGGATAGGCCATGTCCTTCGGCACCAGCCGTTCGACCAGCGTGCGGCTGACGGTGCGGCCGTCGACCAGCAGCTCGGCGACCGCATAGCTTTGTGCGGGATCGGCCGTGCCGAACAGGTCCGCGTCGGGCAGGGTCGCGACCGTGGTCGCGCTGAGCGGGGCGAGGGTCGCGTCCGCGGTGCGCGTGCCGAGCGTCGCACCGGTCATGGCGCGCACCGTCACCCGCCATTGCGCCGCGACCGGCGTTGTCGCGTCGGACACCAGCGCGATCCGCGTCGCGCCCGCGCGATGCTCGGCGACGATCGCCTGCGGGGCGAAGGCGCGCTTCGCCTCATGGTGCAGCAGCTTCCACTGGCCGAGATGGTCGATGCTCGACCAGCTGATCGCGGGCCAGACGTCGTTCAGCTGCCAGAACAGCGACCCCATCGTCACCGGGCGGCAGGCGCGGTGGTGGCGCGCCGCGAGGCCGATCGCCTGCGCCTGATTGACCTGCGTCAGATAGACGAAGTCGGCGAAGTCCTTCGCCGGCCGCAGCCGCTGGTCGAGATAGAGGCGCAACCGGGCGTTGCCCTCGCCGGCGAGGAACTTCTGGTGCGCCTTCATCACCGGGCTGTCGGGGTCGAGCGTGCCCTTGCCCGCGAAGCCGCGGATCGTGGCCATCGTCGGCATCGCCTGAAAGCCATATTCGCTCATGAAGCGCGGGCAGGAATCGAGGTAATTCTCGACCGGCTTGCTGCCCGACCAGACGTCCCAGAAATGGCGGTCGCCGTTGGCGTCGGTATCGACCGGGCCTTCGTAATCGGTCGAGGGCGACCCCGGCATATAGGGCGTGCCGGGGCTGTTGGCGGAAACCGCGCCGCGCAGGACGCGGTCGAACAGCACCGCCATGCCGGTGCCGATCCGTTCCTGCTCGTCCGCGCCGATCGCCTTCTTATAAGCCTTGCGGTCGGACCAGTTTTCCCAGCCGGACAGCACTTCGTTGTTGCCCGCCCAGATGACGACCGAGGGATGGTCGCCGATCCGCGCGACCTGCTCGTCCGCCTCCGCGGCGACGCTGGCGCGGAACGCGGCGTCGGGCGGGGTCACCGATCCGCCGAACATGAAGTCCTGCCACACCATCAGCCCCATCCGGTCGGCGGCGGCGTAGAAGGCGTCGTCCAGATAGTAGCCGCCGCCCCAGATGCGGACCATGTTCATGTTGGCGTCGCGCGCCGCCTTGAGCAGGCTTTCGGGCTCGGCGGGGTCGACGCGGGCGGGGAAGCTGTCGAACGGGATGACGTTCGCGCCCTTGGCGAAGATCGGCAGGCCGTTGACGATCAGTCCGAACGCGCCATCTTTGCGGTCGAGCGTGACCGTGCGCAGGCCGATGCTGCGCGTCTGGGTGTCGCCGTCCAGCGTCGTCGCCACCGTATAGAGCGGCTGCGCGCCATAGCCGACCGGCTGCCAGCGCTGCGGCTTCGCGATCGTCAGCGGAATCGTCACCGGGTTGCTGCCGGGCGCGAGCGTGACGGTGCGCTCGACCGTCTGGCGGCTGCCGTCGGGGGCGGTGACGGTGGCGGTCAGCGTCACGCTCTTCGTCACGTCCGCGACGATCGTCGCATGCGCGGTCAGCCGTGCCTCGGCATCCGACAGCGCGTCCTGCGCGATGCGGACCCGATCGAGCCGCGCCTCGTCCCACGCCTCCAGCCGGGCGGGGCGCCACAGGCCGGTGGTGACGATGCGCGGGCCCCAGTCCCAGCCGTACTGGTACTTCGGCTTGCGGATATAGGGGCTGGTCTGGACGCCCTTGGGCTCGTCGCCGAACGCGCTGTCATATTCGCCGGGCAGCGGGTGCGGGTCCTTGAGCACCATCGGTTGGAGCGTCCGGATGGGCGAGGCGATGCTTACCAGCACCTCGTTGCGGCCGGCGCGCAGCAGCGGCTTCGCATCGGCGCGCCAGCGGCGGTGGGCGTTGTCCGCCGTGAGCAGCGGCCGGCCGTTGACGGTGACGGTCGCGAACGTGTCGAGCCCGTCGAACACGAGATCGAGGTGTCCGTGCGCGAGCATCGCCGGGGTGACGGTCAGCATCGTGCGGAACTGCCATGCCGACAGGCCCGCCCACTGGATCGCGCCCTCGTTGGTGCCGATGAACGGATCGGGGACGCGTTTCGCGCGGATCAGGTCCTGCTGGATGCTGCCGGGCACCTGCGCCGGAAACCATGCCGCCTCGCGCGGATGTGCCCTGGTCGCGGCGGTGTCGGCGGGATCGAGCCGGACCTGCCAGTCCTTGTCGAGCGGAAGCGTGTCGCGTGCCGCCAGCGGTGCGGCCGACAGCAGGAGCGCGAGCGCGAACGCGTACCTCATCGTCCCGCCTCCGTCAGCTGGACGCGTTCGACCGTGTAGAAGGGGTCCTTGATCGGCGAGGTGAATTGGAAGCAGACGTCCCGGTCGCCCGCGATCGCCGGCAGATTGCCGCGGAAGGTGAAGCGCTGCGGCGCGGTGCGCGGATCGGGCAGCGGGAAGGCGCCCGCCGCGATCGGCCGGGCGGTCTTGTCGCCCGCGGCGCGCGCCTTGGCGGCGGCGATGCAGCCGACCTGGACGAGCAATTCGCCGTGATCGGAGACGTTGTAATGCTCCTTCACCATCCGCGCCTCGTGCGCGAGGCCGTAATGGCGGGCGAGGCGGGCGACATCGACGGTATAGCCGCGGGCGACGTCGAGCGGCGCGTCGGGGTAGAGCGTGCAGGTGTCGAACAGGTTGATGTTGAACGCCGGCGCATTCTCGCGCGATTCCGACGTCAGCGGCACGCGCAGGCCGAGGTCGCCGGCGGGGCAGGCGGCCATGTCCGAGCTGGTGCGCGCGAGCAGGGCGGCGCGCGACGTGTCGAAGCTGCGCACCGCGGCGGTCGCGCTGCCGCGCGCGTCGAAGGCGGCGGCGCGGACGGTGGTGCCCGGCGTCAGCGACAGCGGCCCGGCATAGGCGCGCGACGTCGCGGTCGGCGTGCTGCCGTCGGTCGTGTAGCGGATCGTGCCATAGGGAACCTGCGTCGCCAGCGTCAGCGGCACGCGGTTGCGGCGCAGCGCATCGCCGCGGGTGCCGTCGACCTGCATATCGACCGCGAAGGCGCTGTCGGCGACGTGCATGCCGCCACGGCTCCAGCGGTCGCCCTGGCGCTGGACCCGCGGCAGGAAGCCGGCGAAATCGCGCTTGTCCTTCGGCGACCAGCTGATCTCCGCCACCGCGCCCGCGCGCGGGAAGATCAGATGCTGGAGCTGATAAGGGGTGACGATATATTCGCTCCACAGATTGCCCTGCGCGCCGAGCACGTGCTTGGCCTTGTCCGCCGGAATGCCCGCCGGCATCGGATCGTAGCGATAGACCATCTCCAGCGTCATCGGCGCGAAGCGGCCGGGCGGTTCGTCGGCGAGGCGGCTCTGCGAATAATTGAGGTACAGCGGCGTGCCGGGCGACAGCACGACGTCGTGTCCCTGATTGGCGGCGTCGACCGCGCCCTGTTCGCCGCGCCACGACATGATCGAGGCGGAGGCGGGCAGGCCGCCCTCGAGAATCTCGTCCCAGCCGATCAGGCGCCGGCCCTTCGATTGCAGGTAGGTGCCGAACTGATCGATCATCCAGCTTTGCAGGCCGTTCTCGTCCTTGATGCCGAGCGCCTTCATCTGCGCCTGCACCTCGGGACTGCGCTGCCACTGGTCCTTGACCGCCTCGTCGCCGCCGAGGTGGATATAGGTGCCGGGAAAGACCTGCATCAGCTCGTCGAGCACGTCCTTGACGAAGGCGATGCCCTTCGGCCCTGGATTGAACAGATAGGGCATGATGCCCCAATTGTTGCTGACCGCGGGCGCGTCGCCGAGGATGCCGAGTTCGGGATAGGCGGCGACCAGCGCCTGCGCATGGCCGGGCAGGTCGATCTCCGGCACGATCGTGATGCCGCGCTCCCCGGCATAGGCGACGAGGTCCTTCAGCTCGGTCTGGGTGTAGAAGCCGCCGACCTTCTCGGTCGGTTGCGCGCCGCCGGTCCAGGGCGGCACGCGCCAGCCGCCGACGCTGGTCAGCTTCGGATACTTGCGGATCTCGACCCGCCAGCCCTGATCGTCGGTGAGGTGGAGGTGGAGCGTGTTGAGCTTCACCGATGCCATCTGGTCGACGATCGCACGCAGCGCCGGCATGGGGAGGAAATGGCGCGCAGGATCGATCATCAGCCCGCGCCAGGCGAAGCGCGGCGCGTCGGTGATGGACAGCGCCGGCACCGCGACCGGCTTGCCGAAGGCGGCGTCGGGGCTGAGCAATTGCGCCAGCGTCATCGCGCCATGGACGAGGCCGCGGTCGCCCGAGGCGGCGATGGTGATGCCCTGCGGCGTCACCGAAAGCCGATAGGCCTCGTCGCCGGCAACCGCGGCGTCGCGGACGAAGCGGATCGCGCCGGTCGTACCGGGAATGAGGGCGAGGCCGCGTTCGGCCTTGACGTGGGCGGCGAGCAGGCGGGCCGCGGCGGTGGCGCCGGCATCCGTGGCGGCGATCCCCGCGCCGTCGCGGACGGTGAAGCTGCCTGCGGCGCGCGTGACCGACTGGGGCAGGGGAAGCAGCGGCAGCGCGTCCTGCGCCGGTGCGGCGGTGGGCGCGAGCAGGGCGAGCGCCGCTCCCCCGACGATGGTCGCGATACCGGCGTTCTGCGTCATGACAGCCCCTTGGTTCTGTTTTGGTATTGAAGGTATCTTGCAGGAGCGATCCGGCGACGTCCATGCCCGATGCACAAAAAAAGACCCCGGCGCCGCGATGGGGGCTGCCGGGGCCGAGGGCCGGGACGCGGATCAGGGGAGGATGCGTCCATCGGGGAACCGGCCGGCGGGCGAGCCCGCCGGGTATGCGCGGCGTCGCCCGGACCGGGTCCGGGACGACGACGGCGGGACTACATGCGGAACGACAGCGCCGCCGAGAAGGTACGGCCGTTCTTGTAGAAGGCGGTCGGACGATCCTTGGTGGCGTTATACTGGAGGTAGGTCTCGTCCAGCAGGTTCTGCGCGTTGACGCTGAGGATGATGCCCTTGGTGATCGCCAGCGAGGCCGATGCGTCGAGCTGGTTGTACGGCGCCACCATCTCGCGCGAGCCGAGACGGCCGATCGTGCGGAAATAGGCGGTACGGTAATTGTAGCTCAGTCGCGCCTGGAACGGCCCGCTCTCGAAATAGGGGATCACGTTGACGGTATGCTTCGACAGATACGGCAGGTTGAGCGCCGCGCCGCTGACGTCGACCGACGAGGTGTCGCTGTCCTGGTACGAATAGTTCGCCTGCAGGCCGAACCCGCCCCAGATTTCCGCCTGGCCCGACACCAGCACGCCGTTGACCTTCGCCTTGGCGCCGTTGACCGGCTGGCTGACGTTGTACGTCGTGATCCGGTTCTGCAGCGCGTTGAAATAGTCGACGTTCTGACGGAAGTTGATGATGTAGTTCTTGATGTCGCGACGGAACAGTTCGACCGCCAGCAACGTGCCGCCGCGCGGATACCATTCCGCGGTCAGTTCGTAGTTGGTCGATTCGTACGGCTTCAGGTTCGGGTTGCCGCCGCCGCCGTCGAGCGTGATGTCGTTGAGCGACGTCGCCGCCGCCAGATCCTGATAGCGCGGACGCGAGATCACCTTGGCCACCGCACCGCGGACGATGAACTGCGGAGCGATCGTATAGGCGATGTTCAGGCTGGGCAGGAACTTCAGGTAATCGGTCGAGGTGCGGGTCGGCACCGGCTGCGGATTGGCGACGGCGCTGGGCGTGGTCGCGAAGTTCGACACGTCGCGCGTGTAGACCAGACGTCCGCCGATGTTGCCGCGCAGGCCGCCCTGGTCGAAGTTCGCCTGGACGTAGCTTGCCGCCACCGTCTCGCGCACCTTGGTCGAGGCGCCGATCTTGGTGACCAGCGGGCTGTTGATCGCATTGGCGAGGATGTCGATCACCGCCTGGTCGGGCAGGTTGAGGTACTTGGTGGCGTTGCCGCTGCCGCCGCTGCCGTCGAACGTGCCGTCCGGCGTGGTCAGCGTGGTGACGCCCAGCTGCGATCCGTTGAGCGAACGGGTCAGATAGGTGTTGATGCCGCGGGCATCGACGCGATTTTCGTGATCGGTGACGCGGCTGCCGAGCAGGATTTCCTTGAACGGACCGAAGTCGACCGGGATCGTCGCATCATAGCCGCCGAAGACGTCGCGGTCGGTGGTGACGCTATAGTCGAGGCCGCCGATCTGCGCGGCGTTGAGCTGCGTGCCGTTGATGACGACCGGGCGCCCTTCGATCTGCGCCGGATTGTTGTTCGGGTTGGTGAAGTAGTTTGCGGGGTTGGTCAGGTCGCCGGTGAAGTTCACCTCGGCCGAATTGCCGGTGAAGGCATAGCTGAACGGCAGGCGGGTCTGCACGTTGAACAGATATTCGGGGTTGCGGCCGCCGGTCGCCTTCGACCAGCCGCCGGCAAACGCCACCTTGGCGCCATTGTCGCCTTCCCAGTCGGCGAACAGGTTGACGTTGTCGGTCTTCAGCTTGGTGCGGCGGACCAGCGTGTCGAGCTGCGCGCTCTGGCTGGGCGCCGTGCCGAAGGAGGCGGCGGTGACGACGCCGTTGCTGACCGTCGCGGACTGCAGCACGCTGCCGGTCCAGGCGCCGGGGATGGTGTACATCGACTGGCTGTAGTTGTTGTAGTTGCCGTCGATGTGCAGGCCGTTGAGCGTGAAGGTCAGCTCGCTGGTCGGGCGGAACTGCACCGTGCCCGACACGCTCTTGCGCTCGCGCTGCTGCTGGAAATAGGCGTAGTTGATGCCGAACGGCGAGGCCGCCCGGTACAGGTCGGCGATCGTGCCGCCGGTGATCGTCGCGGCCGGGTTCTTGAGGCTAAGCGCGCCGTTGGCGGCGCGGTTGACGAACGGGCTGTTATAGGTGCCGTCCGCGTTCGGCGCGACATTGTCGTAGCCGAAGAATTCGACGCCGGCGCGGGTCAGGTTCTGCTTGTCATAGGTGGCGGCGACGAGGACGCCGAAGGTCTCGTCGGCGTTCTTCCAGCTGTACAGGCCCGAACCGCGGACGTTGCCCTTCTCCGACCGGTCGTTGTACGAATAGCCGCCCGAGGCGAAGATCGAATTGGCGGGCAGGTCGAGCGGGCGACGGGTGCGCACGATCACGGTGCCGCCGAGGCTGCCTTCCTCGATGCGCGGCTCGGGCGACTTGTACACCTCGAGGCGGTCGACCAGTTCGGGCGCGAGCAGCGAATAGTTGAAGGTACGGCTGGACGGATCGTTGTCGTTGCCGCCCCAGTCGGCCGAGGCGAGCGCGTGGCCGTCGAGCAGCATGCGGTTGAGCGCCGGGTCGGTGCCGAGGATCGCGACCTTCTC
>Ga0209630_10000558_pt1 | contig 42661 bp, 38 predicted proteins | sample COG_01_FD_184745 | JGI IMG/M metagenome (GOLD analysis project Ga0209630, IMG submission 184745) | Pelagic Microbial community sample from North Sea - COGITO 998_met_01 (SPAdes) (version 2) | ecosystem: Environmental > Aquatic > Marine > Neritic zone/Coastal water | place: Helgoland, sampling...
GGCGCCAGCCGTGCCGCGGTGGATGCAGGGTTCGTGTCCAACGACCATCAGGTCGGCCAGACCGGCAAGGTCGTGGCACCCGACGTCTATATCGCGATCGGCATTTCGGGCGCGATCCAGCATCTGGCCGGCATGAAGGATTCGAAGACGATCGTGGCGATCAACCGGGACGAGGACGCACCGATCTTCCAGGTCGCCGACATCGGCCTGGTCGCCGACCTGTTCGACGCGGTACCCGACCTGACCCGCAAGCTCTGATGCCCGCAACCCACGCCCCGCGATGCGCCGCGCCACGGAGTCCCATGTCTTGAAAACCGATATCCTTACCGTGTCCTGCCCGTCGAAGCGGGGGATCGTCGCGGCCATATCGACCTATCTGGCCGAAAACGGATGCGGGATCGTCGATTCCTCGCAGTTCGACGATCTGGAAACCGCGACGTTCTTCATGCGGGTGAGTTTCGTCGCCGAAGACGGACGGCCGCTTGCCGGGATCGCGGACGGCTTCGCCGATATCGCGCGCGCGTTCGCCATGACATACGCCTTCCACGACAGCGATGCGCGGATGAAGGTGATGCTCATGGTATCGCGGTTCGGCCATTGCCTGAACGACATCCTGTATCGCTGGACGATCGGCACGTTGCCGATCGACATCGTCGGGGTCGTGTCCAACCATTTCGACTATCAGCAACTGACCATGCGCCACGGCATCCCCTTCCATCACATCAAGGTGACGAAGGACGGCAAGGCCGCGGCGGAAGCGCAACTGGTCGCGCTCGTCGAGCAGACCGGGACCGAACTCATCGTCCTGGCCCGCTACATGCAGGTGCTGTCGGACGATATCTGCCGCAAGATGTCCGGCCGGATCATAAACATCCATCACAGTTTCCTGCCCGGCTTCAAGGGCGCCAAACCCTATCACCAGGCCCATGCCCGCGGGGTCAAGCTGATCGGCGCGACGGCGCATTACGTGACCGCCGACCTCGACGAGGGACCGATCATCGAACAGGATACGATCCGCGTCACCCATGCGCAGAGCGCGGAGGATTATGTCGCGATCGGCAGCGATGTCGAAAGCAGGACGCTGGCCACCGCGATCCATGCGCATATCCATCACCGCGTCATGCTGAACGGTGACCGCACCATCGTCTTTCCGGCCAGCCCCGGCAGTTATGCGGCGGACCGGATCGGATGATCCGTCCCCCGGGCACGATCACCGCCGGATCGCAACGGACGCACCGATGGCCCGGCTGATCGATGGCAAGGCCATCGCCGCCGATCTGCTGGATCGCGTCGCGGCCGACGTGACGGCGTTTCGCGCCCGCCACGGCATCGTGCCGACGCTGGCGGTGGTGCTGGTGGGCGACGATCCGGCCAGCCACGTCTATGTCGCGCGCAAGCTGGCCGCCACCCGGCGCACCGGCATGACGTCGATCGAACGCCGCCTGCCCGCGAACATCGACCAGGCGGCGCTGCTGGCGCAGATCGATGCGCTGAACGCCGATGCCGCCGTCCACGGCATCCTCGTCCAGCTGCCGCTCCCGCCCGGTCTCGATCCCGCCGCCATTCTCGACCGGGTGGCGCCGGACAAGGACGTCGACGGTTTTCATCCGGTGAACGTCGGCCGCCTGTCGATCGGCGGAAGCGGCCTGGTTCCGTGCACGCCGCTCGGCTGCATCCATCTGCTCGAAGCCGTCATCGACGATTTTCGCGGCCTGAAGGCGGTGGTGATCGGCAAGTCGAACATCGTCGGCAAGCCAGTATCGCTGCTGCTGCTGGAAAAGGAGTGCACCGTCACCGTCACCCACATCAACACGCGCAACCTGCCGACGATCGTCTGCACCGCCGATATCGTCATCGTCGCCGCCGGCCGACCCGGCCTCGTACGGGGCGGCTGGGTTCGGCCCGGCGCCGTCGTGATCGACGTGGGGATCAACCGGGTGCCGGGTGTCGACGGCCGATCGCGGATCGTCGGCGACGCGGTCACGCACGAACTGGACCACGCCGCCGCGGTGACGCCGGTGCCGGGCGGCGTCGGGCCGATGACGGTCGCCTATCTGCTGGCGAACACGATGCGCGCGGCGCGGATGGCGCATGACGGGAACGGGACATGACGCGCCACGGGTGCGCTATCCGGCGCGCTGCCGCACCTGATGATAGCGGCGCAGCGGGTCGTCGTCGCCGTCGATATGGCCTTCGCTGACGACGTCGATGAACAGCGAGAACAGCTCCGCCTGCGAGCCGATGTCCAGTTTCCGGTAGATGTTGCGGCGATGGACGCGCGTCGTGCCTTCCGCCACCCCCAGGCGGGTGGAGATGATGTCCAGCGGATATCCGCGCAACAGCATCTGCACGACCTCGAACTCCCGGTCGGTCAGCGCCGAGCGCCCGAAATTGCTGCGCGCGCGCCGCAGGTCGAGATGCAACTGCACGTCGGCGGAGGTCGGCGGCATCAGCGCGCCGGGTGTCGCGATCGACCGCCACGACGACGCCAGCGTTGCCAGCACGACCGGCGCCACGGTCTTGGCATGGGCGATGTCCGCCGCCGAATACCGCCCGGCCCGGCCATATCGGGCAAAGGACAGCAGCAGATGCCCGCCGTCGCCGTCGGACAGGCAATAGCAGAGTTCGTCGACCAGCCCGGTATCGCTGTAATGCCGGCGATAGAATTCGCTATGGCCGAAACTCTCCTCGTCGACGACCTCGCGCAGGCTGATCGCGCCGGATCGCGTCGCGCGTTCGATCGAGAGAAAGAACGGATCGATGAGGTAGAAGCCGTTCCGGTATTCCGCGATCTGCTGGCGGCGCTCGTCGCGCATGGTCCGATGCTCGATGATGCTGGGCAGGACGTCGCGCCGGAAATGGAACAGCATGACCTCGTCCGAGCGCAGGATCGCCGAGAACGAATCGAACAGCACGTTCGCCTTCGCCGCATCGTCGGCAGCGATCAGGGTCGCCAGAATATCGTACCATCCGGCCGAGAGAAGGAACTGGTCTGAAAGCATGATCGGCCCGGATAGCACAGGCCGCCCACGCCCTCCAGCAACCGCGGGGTCTTAGCCGGCCCCGCCCGTCACGGGATCGGTGCGATGCCGTCGGGGCGTTCGTCGGCGATCGTCGATTGCAACCAGGTGCAGAACCGCGCCAGCGCCGTCTTTCGCCGGCGATCCTCGTGCACGATGAACATGTACGCCCCCAGCGTTACGGGGCGAACCCGTCCGTCGCCCGGCACCACCGGGACGAGCCGCCCCGCGGCAAGGTCCGCCCCGACCAGATAGTCGTTGGCCAGCGCGATCCCCTGCCCTTCGCGCGCGGCGGCGAGCGCCAGATGCGCGTGCCAGAGGCGGGCGACGGGCTTCAGCGCGCCCGTGGCGACACCCTGCGCCTCGAACCACGCTCGCCACTCGCCATCGTCGCTCTCCTGGATCAGGGGCGCGGCCAGCAGGTCGCCGACCGAGCCGATCAGGCCCGCGCACTGCGCCGCCAGCGCCGGGCTGGCAACCGGATAGACCGACGGCCGGGCGAGTTCGGTCGTGCGCAGCCCCTTTCGCGACGCCGCGGTGGTGCCGTCGCGCAGGTAGCGGATATCGCCGTCGACCGCCCCGTCGATAAAATCGGCCGCGCTGTCGCTCGGTCGCAGATCAAGGTCGATCGCGGGCCATGCGGCCCGGAACCCCGCCAGCCGTGGCCCCAGCCAGTGATAGGCGAAGCCGGGTACGCACCAGATATGCAGCCCTCGATCATCGACCCCGGCGATCGCGTCGGTGGCGTCGGCCAGTTGCGCCAGCGCACTTGCGACCCGGTCGTGATAGACCTGCCCCCGATCGGTCAGTCCGCCTGCGGCCCGGTCGATCAGCACCACGCCCAGATGCGCTTCCAGCGCGCGCAGATGCCGGCTGACGATGGCATGGCTGATCCCCAGCGCCACCGCCGCCTTGCGCACCCCGCCGAGCCGCCCGAACGCATCGAACGCCTTCAGCGCGGCGAAGGGCGGAAGGGGCGTTCGCGACATGCCCTGCGATAACATGCCGGTGACTGCCAGTCACCACCCCTGCCGTCGAAGTCGGCTGGGCGGCGCGGTCCGCACGCGCCATGCCATGCCGCATGGAAGATCGAACGATGACGACCAATGCCAGCCTGGCCGCCCGCCGCGCCGCCGCCGTGCCGATCGGCGTCGGTTCCGCCACCGCGGTCTATGCGGCGCACGCGGAGAATGGCGAGCTCTGGGATGTGGAGGGCCGGCGCTACGTCGATTTCGCGGGCGGCATCGCGGTGCTCAATGTCGGCCACCGCCATCCGCGCGTCCTTGCGGCGGTGCGCGACCAGCTCGACCATTACACCCACACCGCGTTTCAGGTCGTGCCCTATGAACCCTATGTCGCGCTGGCCGAGCGGCTGAACGCGCTCGCGCCGATCGCCGGCCCGGTCAAGACGATCTTCTTCACCACCGGCGCGGAGGCGACCGAGAATGCGGTCAAGATCGCGCGCGCCGCCACCGGCCGGCCGGCGGTGATCGCCTTTGCCGGGGCGTTCCACGGGCGCACGATGCTGGCGTCGGCGATGACCGGCAAGGTCGCGCCCTACAAGCGGGCGTTCGGGCCGTTTCCGGGCGAAGTGCATCACATTCCCTTCCCCACCGATTCGAACGGCTACACCGTGCAGGACAGCCTGCGCGCGCTGCACATGCTGTTCGCCGCGACGGTCGAGGCGTCGCGCGTCGCCGCGATCATCATCGAACCGATCCAGGGGGAAGGCGGCTTCCACGTCGCGCCGCCCGCGCTGCTGCGGGCCTTGCGCGACGTGTGCGATACCCACGGCATCATGCTGATCGCGGACGAGGTGCAGACCGGGTTCGCGCGCACCGGCCGGATGTTCGGGATCGAGCATTCGGGCGTCGCGCCCGATCTGATCGCGGTCGCCAAGTCGCTGGGCGGCGGGTTTCCGCTGTCGGGCGTGATCGGACGCGCGGCGGTGATGGACTCGATCCCTACGGGCGGCCTCGGCGGCACCTATGCCGGATCGCCGCTGGCCTGCGCGGCGGCGCTGACGGTGCTCGACGTGATCGCCGACGAAGGGCTGATCGCGCGTGCGAATGCGATCGGTGCTGCGATCCGGACCCGCCTCGCGGGCTTTGCCGACCGCAACGATCTGGTGCCGGTCGTCGCCCTGCGCGGTGAGGGCGCGATGATCGGCTTCGACATCGTCGCCGACCGAGCCGGTCGCGAGCCCGATGGCGCGGAGGCGAAACGTGTCTGCGCGCGCGCTCTCGACGCCGGGCTGATCCTGCTGACGTGCGGCACGCATGGCGAAACCATCCGTATCCTCGTCCCGCTGACCGTCAGCGACGCGATCCTGACCGAGGGGCTGGACGCGCTGGAACGTGCGCTCGTCCGGCCCGTGACGGCATGAGCCGGCTCGACCTCGACGATCCCGACCTCCTGCGGACCGATGCGTTCATCGGCGGTCGCTGGATTCCGGGTGACGCGACGATCACCGTCGCCGATCCCGCCGACGGCAGCCCGATCGCCGCCGTCGCCAATCTGGGCCGACGCGAAACCGCATCGGCGGTCGACGCCGCATACGCCGCACTGCCGGCATGGCGCGCGCTGACCGGGCAACAGCGCGGCGCGGTGCTGCATCGCTGGCACGACCTGATGCTCGCCCATGCCGATGATCTCGCGCGGATCATGACCGCCGAACAGGGCAAGCCGCTGGCCGAGGCGCACGGCGAGGTCGTCTATGCCGCCGCCTTCCTCGCATGGTTCGCGGGCGAGGCACGGCGAGTCCACGGCGAGGTGCTGGCCCCGCATCAGGCCGATCGCCGGCTGCTGGTCACGCGCCAGCCGGTCGGCGTGGTCGCGGCGGTGACGCCGTGGAACTTCCCGCTGGCGATGATTACCCGCAAGGTCGGCCCGGCGCTGGCGGTCGGCTGCACGATCGTCGTGAAGCCGTCGGAACTGACGCCGCTGTCGGCGCTGGCACTGGCCCGACTGGGCGAGCGTGCCGGTATCCCGGCCGGCGTGCTGAACGTCGTCACCGGCGATGCCGCACCGATCGGCGATGTGCTGACCGGCGATGCGCGCGTCCGCAAATTCACCTTCACCGGATCGACCTCGGTCGGCAAGCTGCTCGCCGCCCGCTGCATGGCGACGGTCAAACGGGTGTCGCTGGAACTGGGCGGCAACGCGCCGCTGATCGTGTTCGACGATGCCGATCTCGACGTCGCGGTCGATGGCGCGATGGCATCCAAGTTCCGCAATGCCGGCCAGACCTGTGTCTGCGCGAACCGCCTGCTGATCCAGTCGACGATCTACGATCGCTTCGCCGAACGGCTGGCGGCGCGGGCCGCCGGGCTGGTCGTCGGACCGGGGCTGACCGGGCCGACCGATCAGGGGCCGCTGATCGACGACCGCGCGGTGGCCAAGGTGCGCGCCCATGTCGCCGATGCGCTGGCCGGCGGCGGCCGCCTGCTGACCGGGGGCGACACGCATCCCGCCGGCCCGCGCTTCTTCACGCCCACCGTGATCGCCGACATCGCGCCGGACGCATTGCTGTGTCGCGAGGAGACGTTCGGTCCCGTCGCCGGCCTGGTCCGCTTCGACGACGAGGCGCAGGCGATCGCGATGGCCAACGACACGCCGGCCGGTCTTGCCGCCTATGTGTTCACCCGTGATCTCGGCCGAAGCTGGCGGATGCGCGAAGCGCTCGATTACGGGATGGTCGGCATCAACACCGGCACCATCTCGACCGAGGTCGCGCCGTTCGGCGGGATCAAGCAATCGGGCATCGGTCGGGAAGGGTCGCACCACGGCGTCGAGGATTATCTCGACACCAAGCTGACCTGCATAGGACTGTAGCGCGGTGCGGCGATATCTGGCGATCGCGATCATCGCAGCCATGGGAGTAGCGATGGCGCTGGCGACGGCGACGACCATCGCGAGGCACGGCAACGTCGCATTCGATCACAGGCTGATGGCCCGTGCGCACTGATCCAGCCAAGCGCGGCTGGTCCCGCCGGTCAATAGGTCGGCGGGCTGACGCACCAGATGACGACCGTTTCGGTGATGCCAGGGTTACGATAACGATGGCTCGTCTCGCTGGAGAAGGAGAAACTGTCGTTCTGGTTGAGCAGGAACGATTCGTCGCCGATCCACAGTTCGAGTTGCCCGGACAGGACCAGCCCGCATTCCTCGCCCACATGGCTATAGCCTTCGGCCACCGTGGCACCGGGTTCGAAGGTACACATCAGCACCTCCAGATCCTTCACCGCGCCGGTGTTGAGCATGTAATCCCGGATGCCCGAGGCGTAGGAGATCACCTTGCGGCGATCCCCGCGCATGATGAAGCGCGCCTCGCCGTTCTCCGCCGCGTCGTCGCCGGTCAGGAACCAGCCGACATTGACCCCCAGCGCCTTGCTGATGTCGAACATCGCCTTGAGCGTGGGCGACGAACGATCGCGCTCGATCTGGCTGAGGTGGCCGGTCGATAGGCCGGTCAGCTCCGACATCGCCTCCAGGGTCATCCCGCGCGCCTTGCGCAGGCGACGGATATTTTCGCCCACCAGCATGCCGGCTTCGTCCATCTCGTCCCCGGCGCCCGCCGGATCGACATTGTCCGCAACCGCCACGCTTCTCTCTCTCACCATCGTCTGAAATCCTGTCCTGACACGGCATAACACCCTGCCGTCGATATCGTGCCAGTCCGAAGCATAACCGGTCGGAACATCCCTGCCGACGGACGTATGGATCGTCCGTTAGGCAGGGATGTTCCCATCGTCTAGAAGTCCCGGCGCACCTGCAACCCCAGCCACCGCGGCTTGCCCTGCGCCATCAGGTTGCAGCCGCAGATCTGCGACAGGTCGAAGCCGACGGTATCGTAATGCTTGTTGAAGATATTGCGGACGAAGAAGGATACCCGGAGGCGGCTGTCAGGCGCCATCCAGTCGATCCTGCCGTTGACGATGCCCCACGCATCCAGTTGGTTGACGTCGAAATTGTTGAGGTTGTGCCACACCTTGGACTGGTAGGTCGCATCGCCCTGCACGGCCACGTTCCCGCCCGCAACGACGACCGGAACCTTGTATCGCAGCGTGCCCGACAGGGTGACGGCGGGCGTGAAGGTCGTGTGGACGTCCCTCAGGACACCGGCGACCGGAACGTCCTTGACCTTGTTGTTCTGGTAACCCGCGTTGAACGAGGCTTCGAGATTGTCGGACAACGACGCCACCATCTCGGCCTCTGCGCCATAGATGCGCGCATCGGCATTGATGATGAGGCTGGAGAAGCCGAGCCAGCGGGATGCCTGATAGTTGGTGTAGTCGTAATAGAAGGCGGCCGCATTGAAGCGCAGGCGACGGTCGAACAGGCTCGACTTCATGCCCACCTCATACGACACCAGCTTTTCGGGCTTGTAGGGTATGTCCACCGCCGCGAGCGGTGGTCCGCCAGCGTTGTAGCTGCCTGCCTTGGCCCCCTGGGTCACGCCCGCATAGAACAGCAGGCGGTCGGTGGGCGTCCAGTTCGCCTGCGCCTTGAAGGACCAGAGCGTTTCGGCATTGTCCGCCGTGTAGAGCGCCTGCGAGAACCCCGGGAAGACGACCGACGGCGAATAGTCGAAATGCTTGGGGTCCAGCCCCGTGGTGGGCGAGACGAACAGGACCTCGAAGCCGTAATCCTTGACCTCCCGCGACCAGCGCAACCCGCCGATCAGCGAGAACGTATCGGCAGCCTTGTATTCGACCTGGCCGAAGAGAGAGTAGGATTTGGTGTTCAGGTCGACGATCCGCGGCTGGTCCCAACTCGTTACGGCATAGGAACTGTCGGGCAGCGCGCCGATGCCGTGGTCGCTGCGGTTGTCGATGACGAGAAAATAGCCGCCCGCGATGTACCGGAACCGCCCCGCGTCACCATTGACCCGCAACTCCTGGGAGAATGTCTTGGACTTCGAGACACCGTGCCAGAAGAACTGGTTTTCCGGCCCGGCTTCCAGATCGAGGCTGAAATCCTTGTCGAAATGCTTGTAGTCGCTGAGCGAGGTCAACGTCGCCCCGCCGAGGTTCGCGGTCAGCCTGACGGTGCCGCCATAGGTTTCGAACGTATTGGCATCGTCGAAGGCATAGTCGCTGGACGTGATCGGGCCGCTGCCGTCCGGATCGCGATACCCGTAGAAATCGCCGCCCGCGACCGGCCTGGTGGCACCGGTGCCGGGTGCATATTCGCCGTGCACGCATCGCCCCGCCTGGATGACCTGACATATCTGGGTCGCGGTCACGGCGATCGTGTTGACCTGATTGCCCGCCGCGTCGAGTACCCGGACGGTCGGCGTCTGCTGATAGGGTCCGGTCGAGGCGATCGACTTGTTGATATAGGCCGATGCCCACAGATCGACGGTGTCAGACAGCGCGCCCTCGATCTGGCCACGTACCGCCCAGTTCGACTTCACACCGCCCAGATCCGCACCGGACCCCGGCAGGGTGACACCGTTCAGTCCGCCCTGGTGGGCGGCGGGTACGAAGGTCTGTTCGGGATATTTGTTGCGGATCCAGCCGTCATACCGTTCGAACATCCCGGACAGGCGGGCGTTGAAACCACCGGCCAGCGGCCCGCTCAGGGCGCCTTCGACCCGCACGTTGTTGTAGGAACCGTAGGTCGCGTCGATGAACGCCTCGGGCTTGCTCGTCGGTCGCTTGGTGATGAAGTTGACCACGCCGCCCGTAGCGTTGCGGCCGAACAGCGTACCCTGCGGTCCCTTCAGCACCTCCACGCGCTCGAGATCGAACATACCGAAGGTCTGCCCCTGCTGTGAGGCGACATAGGCATCGTCGACATAGACCGCGATGACCGATTCGACGTGATCGTTGAAGTCGTTCTGCGTGACGCCGCGGATCGCGAACTGTGACATCTGGCCACCATAGCTGCCCGATACCGACACGTTCGACGCGATCTTGGCGATATCGATGCTGCTGGTCAGCCCGAGCGCCTGGATCTGCGCGCCGGTGACCGCGGTGACGGCGATGCCGACCCGCTGCAGGCTCTCGTTGCGGCGTTGCGCGGTGATGACGATGTCGGAGGACAGACTGCCGCTGTCACGGGGATCGGCATTGGCCGGTTCGGGAACGACGGCTTCCGGCGCGGCCCCCGCATCCGGCGCGACGGTGGCCGCCGGTGGCGGTGCCGTCTGCGCCGCTGCCGCATGGGGGTAAATTGACAAGCCGCTGGCGGCCCCCAAAAGGAGGATCATCGAATTTCGCATTGTCTGTTCCCTTTTCGTGTGGTGGCCGAACGACGCTTTTTGCGCTTATCGGCCGACGGTCCTCCCGATAAATCGTTCGGTCAGGTCATGCGTCGACGGACGCGCCCCGGGCGCGGAGCGCCATCGTAGCATCCCGATCGATCGCGGCGGTGTGCGGATCGATCACCACGCCGTAATCCTCGCGCGCGCTGGCCACGTCGATATATTCGTCGAGCACGTCTTCGAGCACATCCTCCGCGGGCCGGTCGAACGGGTTGCCCCACCCGCCGCCGCCGGTGCTCTCGAACATGAACGTTTCCTGCCGTCCGAACTTGTGGCCGGCCAGCAGCGGATTGAACCACTGCCCGTGCGCATCCAGTCCGCCGATCACCCGGCCGGTGCCGTCGGGATAGAGATGGCTCGACCGCTGGACGACGCTGCGCTTGCCGCCATTGACGCCGGGGCTGCCCTCGAGCGTGCGCGACGTTTCCATGCCCAGTTCGCCGCTGCCGAGGAACCGGACCTTGAATACCGCGCCCAGCCCGCCGCGGAACCGCCCGGCGCCAGCCGATCCGGATCGGATCTCGAACGCCTCATAGGCGATCGGGAACAGCAGCTCGGCGGTCTCGGCGGACATGTTCATGCAATTGCCCAGCGGGTCCATCGTTACGTTCATGCCGTCGCTGAACGGCGTACCGCCCCATCCGCCTGCGGGCAGGTCCGAAAAGACGTCGGCCACGCCCTCCGGCGACACGCAGCTGGCGACGAACCAGTTGCATTCCGAACAGGTCGATCCCGTCACCCGCTCCGGTATCGCCTTGGCCAGCGCCTGCCAGATCGCGCTGGTGATCTTGGACGCGGTGACGGTGGTGCAGCCGATCGTCGGCGCGGGCCATTCGGCGTTCAGCCAGCAGCCCTTGGGAACGTGAACGGTGATCGGGTTGAACATGCCCTGGTTCTGCGGCGCGCTCTTCGACAGGAAGAATTGCAGCGAATACAGGGCGGCCGACATGGTATTGGCGATCGGCGAGTTGATCGCCCCGGCGCAGATCGGATCGGTGCCGGCGAAATCGACGACGATCGTGTCGTCGGCGATCGTCAGCTTCACCTTGATCTTCACCTTGTCGGCGCTGATGCCGTCGGTGTCGGCGTAATCCTCCGCCGCATATTCCCCGTTGGGGATGCGGCCGATCGCGTCACGGACCATGCGCTCGGTATAGGTCTGGATCTGCTTCATCGCCTTCTTCACGGTAACGATGCCGTAGCGGTCGCAGGCGCGCTGCAATTCCTGTTCGGCGCCGCGCAGGCACCCGAAATGCGCCTGCAGGTCGCCGCGCACGAAATGCGGCGTGCGCGTATTGTTCAGGATGATCGCCAGCAGGTCCTCGTTGACGCTGTAGTTCTCGAACATCTTGAGCGGGGGCAGGCGCAGCCCCTCCGCCGCGATGTGCGTGCCGAACGCCTGCCCGCCCGCGGCGCCGCCGCCCAGATCCATCCAGTGGCCGCGGCTGACCGCGAAGCCGATCAGTTCACCGCTGTGAAAGACGGGCATCGTGAAGGTGATGTCGTTGATGTGCGTGCCGCCCTGATAGGGATCGTTGACGACCAGCACGTCGCCTTCCTTCAGCGTGTCGATGCCATAGCGGCCGACCGCGGCCTCCGCGCTGTACTTCATCGCCGCCAGGTGGATCGGACAGTTCGCCGCCTGCGCCAGCAGTTGCAGGTCGCTGTCGTAGATCGCGTTCGAAAAATCGAGCATGTCCGACAGGATCGGCGAAAAGGACGATCGTTGCAGCACCGCGGCCATGCGGTCGCAGGCATAGTCGAAGATGCTGCGCATGACCTCGAACGTGACGGGATCGACGCCGTCGGTGGCGGTGTCGGTGACGGTTTGCAGATGAGCCAAGACGACCTCCCTCAATATTCGAGTGTGATGATGAGCGCGCCGATATCGCTGACGACCGCCGACGTGCGGTGCGGCAGGATCGCGCAGGCATGATCGTAATCGACGATCGCCGGGCCGTTCAGCGCATAGCCGCGCGGCAATCGCTCGCCGTCATAGACCGAGCATGTCTCCCATTGCCCGTCGAGATAGACCTGACGCGAGCCGATCGCCGGCGGCGTTCCGTCGTCCTCGGGAAGGTAGAAGGCGGGCGGCTGGCGCATCTTGCCGATCGCCGCGACGCTGAGCGCGACGAAGGCGGGAGCGAAGTCGTCCGAGCTGACGCCGAATTCACGCTCGTGAACGCGGTGGAAGTCGGCGATGATCGTCGGCAGCGCGGCGGCATCGATCGGGCCGCCGGGAATCGGCGTGTCCACCTCGTAGGATTGCCCGACATAGCGCATCTGCGCGGACCGGATCAGCTCGATCCGGTCCTCGTCGGTGACGCCCTGATCGGCAAGCAGGGCGCGGCCGCGTGCTTCCAGTTCGCCGTAGATCTCGTTGATCCGGGCGATATCGGCACCCTCGACGGGCGTGTAGTAAAAGGTCTCGATATCCTGTCGCAGGTCCATCACCGTCGCGCCGCAGGCCGAGGCGACGCCGGCATTGGGCGGCACGATGACCTTCGGGATGTTCATCGACCGCGCGACGAAGGCGGCGTGGAGCGCGCCCGCCCCGCCGAAACTGGCATAGATGAAATCGCGCGGATCGCGCCCGCGCGAGATCAGCACCCGCTTGACCGCCTGCGCCATATACTCGCTGCCGATCGCGACCATGCCTTCGGCCGTCTCCAGCAACGACAGGCCGATCTTCGCCGCCAGACGCCCCATCGCCGCTTCGGCTGCCGCGAGGTCGAGCTGCATCTTGCCGCCCAGGGTCGGCTCCAGCCGGCCCAGCAACAGGTTGGCGTCGGTGATCGTCGGCTCGGTGCCGCCGCGCCCGTAACAGGCCGGTCCGGGCAGCGATCCGGCGCTTTTCGGGCCGACGCGCAACGATCCGCCGGCATCGACCCAGCCGATCGATCCGCCGCCCGCGCCGACGCTGTGGATGTCGAGCATCGGGACGATGATCGGCACCTCCCACTCCAGCTCATGGGTACGGGTGACGAGGCCCTTGCCGTCCTCGACGATCGACACGTCGAAACTGGTCCCGCCGACGTCGGAATGAAGGATCCGGTCGAACCCGCTCTGCCGCGCGAGATATCCCGCATAGGCGACGCCGCCCGCCGGCCCGGATTCCAGCTGCTCCTCGGGATGCTGTCGTGCGAGATCCAGCGTCATCACGCCGCCGCTGCTCTTCAGGATCAGCGTCGTGCCGGTGAAGTCATGCGCGCGCAGCCGGTCCTCGAGGTGGTCGAAATATTCGGCCATCACCGGCATCAATGCCGCGCGTACCGCGGTGGTGACGAAGCGGCCATGTTCGCGGAACACCGGCTGCGTCTCCGCCGACAGCAGGATGTGGACGTCGGGACAGACCTCGCGGAGGATCTCGCGCATCCGCTCCTCGTGCGCGCGGTTGGCATAGGAATTGATGAAACCGATGCCGATCGATTTCAGGCCTTTTGCGGCGATGGTGCGTGCGACCTGTCGCGCCTGATCCTCGTCGAGCGGCCGGTCGATCTCACCGCGGGCATTCATCCGCTCGGCGATCGTGAACCGGAAGCGTCGCCGGATGATCGGACGGGGCTTGGTCTGATACGGATCGTAGAGATGCTCGCGATGCTGACGACCGATCTCGATCGTGTCGCGGAAACCTTCGGTCGTGACGAAACCCGCATCGGGATAGCTGCGCTCGATCAGCGCGTTGGTGCCCGTCGTGGTGCCGTGCATCAGATAGGATATGTCCGCGATCGGGATCCGCGCCTCCCGGATCGCCTCCAGCACGCCGACCGACCGGTCGGGGCGCGACGTCAGCACCTTCGCCGTCTTCTGCTCCCCGGTGTCTTCCTCCCACGCAAAAAGATCGGTGAACGTCCCGCCTACATCAACCCCGACTCGCCACATCTGACCTTGCCCCCTTTTTTGCAGAGCTGAAACTTTTCACTAAAGTGAAACTTTGTCCATTAGAAATTTTCTTTCGTGAAGATTGGGGTGAGAGACGGTATCGTGCTTGGGCCGCTTCGCGTTTCAGCGAGATCGATATTCATGATTTTTTCGAGTGTTGAATGCTGACCCACGAGGCTCCGTGTTGAAGCGTGGAGCGGATGATAGGGACCGACCGATACGAGTTGAGCGAGACGCAAGCAGCCAAGGATCGTGCCGCTGCTACCCCGGCAAGGTCGCCTGATCCGGGACGCAGCGGGCATGACAACCGTTTGTTCGTAAACGGGTTTGTGGGCGCTATGTTCGGGCTCGCGCAGGCGGCACCTGCCGGAACGCTACGGCAAGTGGAAGAGAGACTGTCAGGAATTTTGTGCGGGAGGCCGGTTGTCGTCGTTCGATAACGAACCGTTCGCCGAAGATCACGGCGAACTGGCTCTTGGCCTCACCCCATTCGCGCGGCGGTCGTTTCCATTCATCCGCTGCGTGATTGAGCAAAAGGTATAGCGGCTTCATCGCGGCATCGTCACCGGGGAAATCGCCACGGGTTCGAACGGCACGGCGGATCTTCGAGTTCAAGGGCTCGATGGCGTTCGTAGTGTAGATGATCCGGCGGACGCCCTCGGAAAAGGCAAGGAACGGGATCACCTGGTCCCAGTGTCGCCGCCAGCTCATGCCGATGGCCGGGCGTTTCTGGCCCCAGGGGCCTTCCTCGAAAACCTCCAGCGCGGCCATGCCGGCCTCGGGCGTCTCGGCACGGTAGACGCCGCGGAGCGCCTGGGCGATGAACTTGCGCTTCTTCTAGGACGCAAAGCTCATGCTGTTGCGGATCAGATGGACGATGCAGGCCTGGACGATGGCCTCGGGGAACCCTTCGGGCCATCGACGACAGCGATCAGGATGTCGGCGACACCCGAGGCTCCTGAGCTCGTTCATGACCCTGAGCCAGAATTTGGCGCCCTCGGTATGCTCGATCCAGATGCCGGGCATCTCCCTGGTGTCGTCTGGCTGGATGCCTAGCGCGATGTACACCGCCCCCTCGACATGCTCGGGACAGGCTTGTTGCGGACCAACCCCTCGTCGCGGATCTTCACACGGATCGCGTCGAAGAAGATTAGCGGATAGCAGGCGTCGATAGGGCGGCCCTGCCATTCGGCGACAGTCCCCGTCGATAGGGAAACGGCAGCAGAGACTGGTAGCGCAACACTCGACATCATAAACTACAATGTCCGGGAAGCCATCGCTACCGCGGAGCGTGCGGCTGCCCATTCGACGAGTCCTGCTGCCGCATTCGCTCAAAAACTTGGCGAACAAGCTCTCGGCAACGACGGCCTCGGGATTCACTATCTCGAACAAGCCGACTCGGTGCATGGCATTCTGGATCCCTCGGCCCCGATCACGTCATTCGAGCAGTCCACAATTCTCAAGACTGGAAGAATGTCGCTGGTTCACGCAAGCGGTCCAACCGATGGCAGCTCCGAGTTCAAGACACGGAGGGATCAGTGAACTCCATCCTTCAGTATGCCGATATGCCGGAGATGCCGAATTCCCGAGCGAGGATCGGTGGGATCGGTGTAGGGATCCGACATGTCGCCCGCCGAAGCCTCCGCTCCGGCACGTCCGGCGTGAGTATCCATTCATTGCGATCCAGCTTCGCACGCACGAACCCGGCGCCAAGGAGAAGCAAAAGGATGAAGGGGTTGCAGAAAAGAGCGAGGTAGTTTGCCGGCAGCGGTTCATGGAACGACATGAGCGCCGTTCGGTGGCTTGTGGAAGCGTTTGGGCCTCTTCGGACGGTTCGGATATCAAATCCATGAACTGAACCTTTCGATCATTCCCGATAGCACAGAGAGCAGCGCGGAAAAATCGACGTCGCCCATTGGCACGCAACGCGCCGATTCGCCGCCAATTTTCTGATACCCCCTTCCCTTCCGGTAGTTTGATGGTTGATCGGCTCGACATCGCTGCTGGTCACCCTTTCTCCCGCACGATACTGTAGCGCGCAGCGATCAGGTGCACCGCCATAACCTTCGGAAAAGTCCCCCGCCTTGCCCGCTGTTTCCTCCGATCGGGCGTATCGATAACCGCGACCGCTGGCGGTCGTCGCCGTGCTTGTCGCCGGCGAGTCCGTGATGCGCCTGGTTTCGCCCGGACCGATCGACTTTTCCGCGGCGCTGGTGGTGGCGATCATCGGCCTCGCCGTGAACCTGCTCAGCGCCTGGTTGCTGCGAGAGCATCCGCATGCGCACGGCTGCCGACACGATCACAACCGCGAAGCGGCGTTCGTCCATGTGCTGTCGGATGCGCTTACCTCGGCGCTTGCCATCGCGGCGCTATACTGCGGGCGTCGCTACGGGTTGGCCTGGCTCGATCCGCTGATGGGGCTGGTCGGCGCAGTCGTGATCGCGCGCTGGTCGACCGGGCTGCTGCGTCGCACGGGCGCGGCACTCCTTGAGGCGGGGCCATCCGCTGCCGGACGCGGGCACGCGCCTCACTGATCGAGCACGACGACGCTGAACGCAGTTGACAGCTGCCGTCGCATTTTCATATCAGAACATGTTCATATGTTGATGAGTGCATGAATCAGGACGAGGCAACACAGCTCGCGGATCTGTTCCGGCTGTTGGGCGAACCCAACCGGCTACGGCTGGTGGCGGCCTGTCTGGACGGCCCACGATCGGTCGGCGATCTGACGGAAGAGGTCGGCGTCAGCCAGAGCCTTGTATCGCAGCATCTCCGGTTGCTGCGGGCGGGGCGGTTGCTGAAGCAGACGAGGTCGGGACGGAACATGTTCTACGAACTGCCCGACTGCCACGTCCGCACCATGCTCACCAACATGATGGACCATGTCAGCGAACCCGACGACCACAACCACGAGGAATGAGATCATGAGCGTCAATGTCGAAATGGTGAAGTGCGCCTGTGCCGATTGCGTATGCGTCGTCAGCACCGCCAGTGCGGTCCAGGCCGAAGGCCGGTTCTTCTGCGGCGACAGCTGCGCCACCCATCATGAGCAGTCGACCGGCTGCGATCATGCCGGCTGTCCCTGCCACGGCTGATCGCCGCGACGGATCGAACAACGGAAGGGGCCGGATGACCGGCCCCTTCCTGCACGGGCGGCGGTGTTCGCCGCTGTCCGTCACCCGCTGTCCGTCACCCCCCTCTGGCGACCGCCATCGGCACGGGATCGACGACGAACAACAACCGGCGCGCGCCCGTCCCGGCGATCGGCGGGGAACGATGCAGGATCGCGGGCTCCTCGACCCAGCGACGCCCCTTGAACAATGCGACGTCGCCGGGATCAAGCTGCGACACCTGCTGCGTCTCGCCCGCACGTATCCATTGCGTGCCCCGCCCGGCCAGCGTCAGGAGCAACCGTGCCGTCACATGGTCGGCGTGGAAGCGTCGACAGGCATCCGTCTCGATGACCTCCAGCCGCAGCCGTACCATGGCACACGTCATCACCTGGGCGAAGGTTGCGATCAGCGAAGACAGCTCGGCGACCGCCGCCGTCGACGACCCATATCCCGCCTCGTCGAGAAGTGCGCCGATCTGCGGCCCGCCGTGCGCCACCGCGACCTCCGCATCGATGTCGTCGGTGTACGCAGGGTCGCAAGCGGCGAGCATGGCCAGCGATGCCGGCAATGTCCGTCGCCATATCGCCAGATGGACGCCGGGTCGGGTGATCTGCGCAAGCGTATCGGGACCGTTACCGATCACGACCTCGTCCTGTCGCGGCATGAACCCGACGATCATTCCGCCGCGTCCAGCATCGGTTCGCCCCAGCTGGGAAAGGGATCGGGCAGGCCGGACCAGCGCAGCGGCGTCAGCGCCGTCGCGGGCAGGAGGCAGGCATCGAGGCGCGACCGGATGCGAGCCTCGTCCATGCCGATGCCGATGAACACCAGTTCCTGCCGCCGGTCACCCCACACGTCGTCCCAATGGCCGGCGACGAACCGCGCGAACCGGTCGTCGTCGGGCCATTGGTTCTTCGGGATGCTGCCCCACCAGCGCCCCAATCGCGACGTCATCGTCTGCGTTCCTGCCACCGCCAGCTCGCCGACCCAGTCGGGGCGCGTTGCCAGCCAGAAATGCCCCTTTGCGCGCACCACATGGTCCAGTCCGCCATCGATCAGGAAGGCGTGGAACCGCGCAGGATCGAACGGACGGCGGGCGCGATAGACGAAGCTCTCGATCCCATATTCCTCCGTCTCCGGCTGATGATGCGCATAGCCGTACAGTTCCTTGGCCCAGAGCGGATGCCGGCTCGCCGCTTCCTCGTCGAACAGGCCGGTATCAAGCAGCGCACCGAGCGGCGCCCGCCCGTGATCACACGCGATGATGCGCGCGTCGGCGTTGAGGCTGGCGACCAGCTTCTTGACCGTTGCGAGGTGATCGACCGAAACCGATGAGGCCTTGTTGACGACGACCACGTCGGCGAACTCGATCTGCTCGACCAGCAGACCGACCAGACTGCGGGTGTCCTCCTCACCCACATTTTCGCCGCGATCGGCAAGGAAATCCCCGCTCGAATAATCGGTCAGCAGGTTCAGCGCGTCGACAACCGTCACCATCGTGTCGAGCCGTGCCACGTCGCCGAGGCACGCCCCCGCTTCGTCCCGGAACGAGAAGGTGGTGGCGACCGGCAGCGGCTCCGACACGCCGGTGCTCTCGATCACGAGGCTGTCGAATCGACCCGCCTCTGCCAGCGCACGGACTTCGGCGAGCAGGTCGTCGCGCAGCGTGCAGCAGATGCAGCCGTTGGTCATTTCGACCAGCGCCTCATCGGATCGCGACAGCGCCGCCTCCCCGCCCCGTACCAGATCGGCGTCGATGTTCACCTCCGACATGTCGTTGACGATCACCGCCACCCGCCGGCCATCGCGATTGGCAAGGATGTGATTGAGCAGCGTCGTCTTTCCGGCCCCGAGGAAACCGGACAGCACCGTCACCGGCAGGCGCATGTCAGAAATGGGTTGAGACATGGGAACACTCTCCTGTTGCACGATATCTGTAATGATATATTGTTACGTATAATTTGCTAGGCAGATATCTCGTGGGGGTTCGATGATCGACATGCAGAAGCTGCCATCCGGCAGCCGTGGCCGCGTGAGAATACGGGCGGGGCTGCCCCCCGGTATAACAGCACTGGCGTTGTCGCTGCTGGCGACGCCGGCATCGGCGCAGGATATGGCTGCCACGCCTCCGGTGGACGAAGAGCGCGGAAGCGACATCATCGTCACCGGCACGGCCGACCGCCAATTGCTGCTCGACGCGAAGGCGGAGACGGGCAGTCGTCTGGGTCTGACGGTGCGGGAGACGCCCGCAATCGTCGATATCCTGTCGCAGGAACTGATGCAGGAGCGGGGTCTGCGGACGACGGTCGAGGCGCTCAACGCCACGCCGGGCGCGACGTCGGGCGAACTGGCGAGCAGTCCGGGGCAGATGTCGATGCGCGGCTTCACCGGCGGCGCGGTATCGTTGTTGTGGGACGGGGTGCGCCAGACCAACTCCGCGCTCATCATCCGCAACCTCGACAGCTGGAGCTTCGACCGGATCGAGGTGCTGAAGGGACCGGCCGGCGTGCTTTATGGCGAGGGGTCGCTGGCGGGCGCGGTCAATCTCGTTCCGAAGAAGCCGCGTTTCAACGGCGATGCCTATGCCGCGACGGTCGGCTATGGCAGCTTCGACACGCTGCGGGCCGGGCTCGATGCCAATGTGGCCGTCAACGACCGGGTGGCGGTCCGCGCCGTCGCCAGCGCCAGCCGGACGAGCGGGTTCGTCGACGATACCGATTCGCGCTTTCTCGCCGCGACGCTGGCGGTCACGCTGAAGCCGGTCGAGCGGCTGACGATCGAACTCGCGGGCGACTATCTGGAAGACCGCTACGGCACCGCCTATTGGGGGACGCCGCTGGTGCCGCGTGCGGTCGCTCGTGACGCGAGCGGGCTGGTCACGACAAGCGACGGGTTCGTCCTCGATCGTGCGATCCGGAACCGGAACTACAATGTCACCAATGCCGATCAGGGATCGGAGACGTGGTGGGCGCGGTCGCGGGTCGTTTACGAGTTTTCGGACGCGCTGCGGTTCACCAACGAACTGAGCTACTACCACGCCGACCGGCGCTTCCGGAACTCTGAGGTCTATACCTACGCCGCGCCGGGTGCTGGTTTCCCGGACGGTTCGTTCCGGCGTGGTACGACCCGGATCGACCATCATCATCGCTTCGTGGTGGAGCGCGCCGTGCTGGCGAGCGACGTGGAGATCGGCGGCCATCGCAACCGCTTCTCGATCGGCGGCGAATACAGCGACAGCGATCTCGCCATTCCGCGCCGCTTCGGTTCGACTGCGGCAGTCGATATCTTCGCCCCGCAACGGGGTACGCTGTCGCTGGCGGAAACCCGAACCAACTTCCCCGATGGCCGGGCAGATTTCGATTCCAGCACCGTCATCAAGTCGGTGTTCGCGGAAGAGGCGTTCAACCTGACGCCGCGCCTGCTGCTGGTCGGGGGGGTGCGCTACGATCATATCGCGCTGGACCGGAGCGTCGACGATCTCAACGCCGGGCGTACCACTGCCTTCTCGCGATCGTGGAACCCGATCTCGTGGCGCGCCGGCGCGGTGTTCGACGTTGCGCCAAAGACCCAGCTTTTCGCGCAATACAGCTATGCGGTGGCCCCGGTCGGCAGCCTGGCGCTCCTGTCGTCGGCTAATTCCGCCTTCGACCTGACGACCGGCCGTTCGGTCGAGGGCGGGGTGAAGACGACGCTGTTCGGCGACCGGCTCGACCTGACCGCGGCGGGGTACTGGATCGAGCAGGACGGGATCGTCACCCGCGATGCCACCAACACCAGCATCGCGGTGCAGGGCGGCAGCCAGTCGTCGCGCGGGTTCGAACTGTCGGCATCGGGGGCGGTGACGCGGGCGTTCCGGCTCGACGCCAGTCTCGCCATCCTCGACGCCCGCTTCGACGTGCTGCGCGAGGCGGGCGGGGACCGGGCCGGCAACACCCCGCCGGTCGTACCGGAGCGGGTGGCGAGCGTGTTCGGGGTCTACAAGCTGGATGCACTGCCGGTCTCGCTGAGCGGCGGCGCACGGTATATGAGCCACTTCTTCACCGACAACGCGAACACCGTGCGCGTGCGCGGCAGCACCGTGTTCGATGCGGCGGTCGCATGGCGGCTTCCACAGGGCGACGTGACGCTCAGGGCGCGGAACCTTACCAACCGGCTCTATGCCAACTGGTTCGGCGGATCGGCCCGGCAACTGACGCTGGGCGCGCCGCGCAGCATCGACATCAGCTTTACCGCGAGGCTTTGAGATGACGGCGACCGCAGCCCTGCACCTCGACGGCGTGTCGCTCGCATTCGGCGGGCACCGCGCGCTGGACGCGCTGTCGCTGACGCTGGCGCCCGGCGAGGTCTACGCACTGCTCGGCCCCAACGGCGCGGGCAAGACGACGACGATCAACCTGATCCTCGGCTTCCTCGCCCCCGATTCCGGTGCCATCGCGGTCGACGGTGTCGATGCGGTGGCCGATCCACTCGCGGCGCGCGCGCGCACCGCCTACCTGCCGGAGACGGTGATGCTCCACCCGGCGCTGACCGCGATCGAGAATTTGCGGTACTTCACGCTGCTGGCGGGGCGCAGGATCGATGCGGCTCGCGCCCGCGCGCTGCTGACCGACGCCGGACTGCAGGGCGAGGCGCATGGGCGCCGCGCCGGCGGTTTTTCCAAGGGGATGCGCCAGAAGGTCGGGGTCGCCATCGCGCTCGCGAAGGAGGCGCGCCTCCTTCTGCTGGACGAACCGACGTCGGGGCTGGACGCATCGGCCGCCAACGACCTGTCGACGACGATCCGCGCGGCATCGGCACGCGGCATCGCGGTGCTGATGACGACGCACGACCTGTTCCGCGTCCATGACGTGGCGGGCCGGCTGGGCATCCTGCGCGACGGGCGGCTGATCGACGAGCGTGCGACCGCCAGTCTCGACCCGGCGGCGCTGGAACGGCTGTATCTGGCGGCGTTGGCGACATGATCGGCGCGCTTGCCCGGTACGAACTGGTGATGCTGTGGCGCGAACGACGGGCGATGCTGGCGCTTGGCAGTCTCGCCATGCTGGTCCTGCTCGCCTTTGCCGGCATCGCGACCGACGCATCGCGGGCCGACGCGCAGAAGCGTGCGGCGGCCGGCGCCGAACGCGCGCGCTGGCTGGGGCAGGGGGTGAAGGATCCGCACAGCGCCGCGCATTATGCGGTCTATGCCTTCAAGCCGTCACCGGCGCTCGCCCCGCTCGATCCGGGTGTCGGCCCGTTCGTCGGGCAGGCGGTGTGGCTGGAGGCGCATCACCAGAACGACATGCTCCACCGGCGGCAGCAGGACGCCTCGCCGCTCCAGCGCGCCGGCCTTGCCGATCCCGCATCGCTGATCCTCGGCTTCGGACCGCTGGCGATCTTCCTGCTCGCCTTCACCGCGGTGGCGGCGGAGCGCGAGCGCGGCACGCTGCGGCTGGCGCTCGGCGCGGCGACGCGGCCGGGGCGGATCGCCGGGGCCAAGCTTCTGGCAGTGGCCGGCAGCGGCATCGTCGCGCTCGTGCTGCCGGTCACGGTCCTCACCGCCATCATGACCGGGATCGAGGGAACGCTCGGGCCGGATACGGCGGTACGGCTGTCGTTGTGGGCGGTGACGATGGCGGGCTATGTCGCGATCATGGCCGCTATCGGGCTGGCTGTCGCGATGACGGCACGTTCGGCGCGCGTCGGGCTGGCGCTGCTGTTCGGACTGTGGATATTGTTCGCGCTGTCGCTGCCACGTCTGGCGAGCGGCATCGCCGACGACCTGCGTCCGCTGCCTTCGACCCAGAGCGTGCGGCAGGCAATCGACAAGGCCGCGCCCGCTTACTGGTCGGCCGAGCAAAGCGCGCGGCACAAGGCGGACCTGCTCGCCCGCTACCGTGTGGCGCGGGTGGAGGACATCCCCAATTACCGCATGGCCGAACTCGATCTGGTCGAGCGCCACAGCCACCGGGTGTTCGACCGGGTGCTGGGCGACTTCTACGCGAAGGTAGCCGCGCAGGATCGTTTGTTCGGCGCATTCGGTCCGCTGTCGCCGACGATCGCGGTCCAGCGCATCTCGATGATGCTCGCAGGCACCGACTTCGACCAGCACCGGGCGTTCATCGACCAGGCGGAACGCTATCGCCGCACCCTGGTCGACCGGATGAACGCAGAGGGCATGGCCCATGCCGTGAAGCCCGGCGACGCCGCGCATACCGCCGATATCGGCCTGTGGTCGCGCATTCCGGCCTTCGCGTTCATGCCACCCGTCCTGTCGCGATCCGCAGGGGCGATCATGTGGCCGCTGGCCGCGTTGCTGGGCTGGCTGACGCTGGCGGCGGGCCTGCTGGTCCGTGCGAGCCGGAGCCTGAAGCCATGACCGGTGCTCGCTTCACATCGCTGTTCGCATGGGAATGGCGGCGCGTCGCGCGGACGCCGCTGTTCTGGCTCGTGCAGGTGGCGCTGGTCGCCAGCATGATGTGGGCGGCGCTCGACACAGCCGCGCTGCACAGGGAACAGAATGCGGCGTCCACGCGCACACTGGCGGCGGATGCCGCGCACCGGCATGATGTCCGGCAGCGGTTCGATACCTACCGCGTGCGCGCCACCCCCGAGGCGCCGCCGGTGCCCTATTGGCAAGACCCGAGCGACGTCGCCGGCTTCAGCCAGTATTTCGTCGCGCCCCATGCCGTGAAACCGCATTTGCCGCTGTCGCCGCTGGCCGTCGGCACCAGCGATCTCGCGCCGTCGCGGATCGCGGTGAAGATCGCCACCCTGTTCGGAGTCGACGACCGCTACGACTTCGAGAACCCGCGCGGGCTGGCGCTCGGCCGGTTCGACCTGGGCTTCGTATTGGCGCTCCTGCTGCCGATGGCGCTGATCCTCCTTTACGGCCTGCTCGTCAGCTTCGAGCGGGATCGCGGGATGCTGCGGCTGGTCGCGGCGCAGGCGACCGGGCCGCGGACATGGCTGGCGGCGCGCGTGGCTGCGATCATGGCATGGGCGCTGCCCACGACGCTGGCGGGGCTCGTTCTCGCACTGGCGCTGGCGGGTGTCGATTTCAGCGCCGCCCTCCCGGAACTCGCCAGTACGCTGCTGGTCGTCACGGCTTACATCCTTTTCTGGACCGGCATCGCGCTCGTCGTGCTGGCGCGGTTGCCGGGTGCGGCCGCCGGGCTGGGGGCGCTGGCGGCGATCTGGGCGGTGCTGACGCTCGGACTGCCGATGGCCGGCGCCGCGATCACCGCGGCCATCGCGCCCGCGTCGTCCGTCAGCGGCTGGATCGACGCGCAGCGCCGCACGACCGATGCCGTCCAGCGTGACCGTGACCGGATCCTCGCACGCGCCTTCGGGGAACGCCCCGACCTTGCCGGCGCGACCGGGCGGATCGCCACGCTCGACCATGCTACCCGGCAGACCTTTCTCGTTCCCGAAACCGAGCGGCGGCTGAACCACTGGCGCATCGCGCGGGCAGCCCATAGGCGCGAGCAGGCCCGGTTCGCCGCGCTGGCCGGATTCCTCGCACCGCCGCTCGGGCTGACGCAGGCGCTGGCGACGCTGGCTGGAACCGACGGCGACCGCCAGCGGCGGTTCGAGGCACAGGCGCGCTCATACCAGCTCGACCTGCGCGGGCGGCTCTATCCGCTCGTCCAGCGCGAGGCGGCCCGGCCGACGCCGAAGGGCATGTCGCGTGGCCGGTACAGTCTTGCCGACCCCGATATCATTCCCGCCTTCATCATGACCGACGCATCGCCGCGCGCGCGCGCCGCAGCGGTCCTGCCATTTGCCGGCTGGCTGCTCCTGACTGGCCTCGCGCTCGCGGTGCTGGGACTGCGCCGTGCCGACCGATGGGCATTGTGAGATACGCGCTCCTGCCCGTCGCGCTCGCGATCGCCGCACCGGCGGGCGCGCAGCGCGCGGCCGACAACGCCGTCACCGCGGCCGAGGATGCCTTCGGCACCTCGGTCGGCAACGAGACGATCGGGCTATACGGACCTGGCCAGGTCCGTGGTTTCTCGCCGGTCGCGGCGGGCAATGTCCGCATCGAGGGCGTCTATATCGACCGGCAGGGCGCCATCCCGCAGCGGCTGGTATCCGGCTCGACGATCCGCGTCGGCCTGTCGGCGCAGGGCTACCTGTTCCCTGCGCCGACCGGAATCGTCGACTACACGCTGCGCGGCGTCGGCGACCGGGCGCTGGTCAGCGTCGTCGCGGGCAGCTTCGCTTACGGTGCGCCCGCGATCGAGGTGGATGCGCAATTGCCGATCATCGGCCGGACGCTGGGGCTGGCGGCTGGCGCGTCGTGGGGGCACGAGGAATATTATGACGGCTCTGACGCGCATTATGTCCGCGCCGCGCTGATCCCGCGCTGGCGGCCGCGCGACGGTGTCGAGGTCATTCCCTTCTACGCGATCTCGCTGGGGCGCGGCGAGCAGGTCGCACCCACCATTCTGGCGGCCGGGAACGTCGTCCCGCCGGAAGCGCCGCGCCGCCGCTATTTCGGGCAGCAGTGGGCGCGGAAGGACACGCGCAGCATCAATACCGGCGTGATCGCCAAGGCGCGGCCTGGGGCGAACTGGGCCATCACCGCCGGCGCATTCCGGTCGGTCTTCGTCAACGAACGCAATTTTGCCGAGCTTTTCACCGACACGACCGCCGCCGGTGCCACCAGCGAGCGCGTCGTGGCCGATCCAGGCCAGCGCTATGCCTCGACCAGCGGCGAACTGCGCATCAGCCGCAGCCTGACAGAGGGGCCGCGCCTCCACACGCTGCACGCCACCGTCCGCGCCCGCTCGCTCGACAGCTTCTACGGTGGCGCAGCCCGCGCGCTCGATCTCGGCCCGCGCCGGCTCGGCGTACCGGTCGCAGTGGCCGAGCCGCGCGACCTGGCGTTCGGGGAGCGCACCCATGACCGGGTTCGCCAGACGACCGTCGGGCTTGCCTATGAAGGGCGTTGGAAGGGCGTCGGCGAGGCCGCGATCGGCATCCAGCGCACCCACTACAGCAAAAGGATCGACCAGCCGGGTCTGCCGCGAACCGCCACGACCGACCGGCCGTTGCTGCTCAACGCCAGTGCCGCAGTGACGATCACCGACCGGCTGGCCCTTTACGCCGGCTACACGCGCGGTCTGGAGGAAAGCGGCCTCGCCCCGGTCAACGCCGCCAACCGCAACGAGGCGCTGCCGGCGATCCGCACCCGGCAGGTCGATGGCGGCGTGCGCTGGGCGCTGCCGGGTGGCATGAAGCTGGTCGCGGGCGTGTTCGACGTGGCCAAGCCCTATTTCAACACCGACGAACGCAACGTCTTCACCGTGCTCGGCGACGTCCGTCATCGCGGCGCCGAGATCAGCCTGGCCGGCAACCCGACCGAGCGGCTGTCGCTGGTCGCCGGCGCGGTCCTGATGCGCCCGCGCGTCACCGGCGCCGCGGTGGACGACGGCCGGGTCGGCGCGCGTCCGCTCAACCAGCCCGGACGTACGCTGCGCGGCAATGCCGAATATCGCCCCGCCTTCGCGCCCCGTTTCTCGGTCGATCTCGCCATCGCCAATATCGGTCGCCGCTACGCCTCGCGCGACAATGCGGTCACCGTGCCGTCCTATACGCTGGTCGATCTCGGCGCGCGCTATCGCTTCCGGATCGGCAAGGCCCCGGCCACCTTCCGCCTCCAGATGCAGAATGTCGGCGACGTCTTCGCGTGGAACATCGTCGGAAGCAACAGTTACGGCCTGATGGACAAGCGCCGTATCACCGCCTTTCTCGCGGCGGACTTCTGACATGGCGTCCGCCTTGGCGCCTGAGCCGTTAGCATTAGATGTTTGGTCCCGGTGATTGATGGTGTGGGTTTGAGATGAACTGGCTGGGATAATCTGTCCATGCTTTGCAGATGGCTTCGTAGATGGCAGCGGATCAGTATTTTCTGAGTCCTCATTTCCTTGATGTCCTCGGGCGTCCAGCCATCGCCGGTCGGGTCGGTAAAATGCGTGCCATTATCGGTGAGCACCGTGTGGATCCGGTACGGCACGGCTGCAGCGAGGTGCCGCAGGAAGTCACCCGCGATACGATGCGTCGCTTTAGACGTGGACCTACAACGACCGCAGTATCGCACAGCTGCGTTTGCGCAGGGGCCGTCCACGCCATCACGTCACGATCTATCCCGACGCGCCCAGGGTATCCCTGATCCTAGACTCTTCCATCTTCGTGGCATGGATCATCCGATTTCCGTAGGCGATGCGGTTGGCGATCGCGAACATCGGATCGTCGCAGCGACGGTGTCCGTATCGGGGCCTGCGGCGAAGCCTGTGTCGGGCGCGAGGTCCGTCAGCGTCCGGTCGAGATCGATGCCGCCCCTATTCTGCACGGCGGGCGAGCGCCAGAGTGACGAAACGCCTGATCGAGGACGCGATGGTGAAGCGGGTCGCCGGACCAGCAGCATCGCCAGCGCGCCCGCCGCCATCCCCGCGCCCGCGAGCGATACCGCGGGCAGGCCGATCCCCAGCCCGATGACCCCGCCGCCCACCGCCGCCCCGATCGCATTGCCCAGGTTGAACGCCCCGATGTTCATCGCCGAAGCGAGGTTGGGCGCATCCGCCGCGGCCTGCATCACCCGCATCTGCAACGGGGGCACGATCGCGAAGCTGGCGACACCCCAGACCAGGATCGCGATCGCGGTGGGCACCGGCCAGCGCATCACGCCGGCGAAGGCGACCAGCACCACGGCGAGGACCGTGAAGCTCGCGACCAGCGTCCGGTCGATCGAACGGTCGGCGAAACGTCCGCCCAGCGCGTTGCCGATCGTCAGCCCGATCCCGTAGAGCATCAGCATCGCGGTGACGAACCCGGTCGCGGCATGGGTCTGCTCCCGCAGGATCGGGACGATATAGGTGAAGACGGTGAACATCGCGCTCGCCCCCACGACGGTCAGCGCCAGTGCCGCCAGCACCGGCCCGCGCGCCAATACGCGCAGTTCGACCCGCATGTCGCCACCGCCGCTCACCGCCAACGACGGCAAGGCAAGGCGCAGCGCGAGCATCGCCACCGCGCCGATCACCGCGATGCCGGCAAAGGCGCTGCGCCACCCCAATATTTCGCCCGCCCATGTCGCCAGCGGAACCCCGCCGATCGTGGCGACGGTCAGTCCGGTGAACATCGCCGCCACCGCCCCCGCGCGCCGCTCCGGCGGCACGAGGCCTGCGGCCACGACCGAGCCGACCCCGAAGAACGCGCCGTGATTGAACGAGGTCACGACGCGCGCGATCATCAGCGTCCAGTATCCGTCCGCCGACGCCGACAGCGCATTGCCGATCGTGAAGATACCCATCAACGCGATCAGCAGCGTCCGCCGGTTCACCCGTGCGGTGGTGAGCGTCATCAGCGGCGCGCCGACCAGCACGCCGATCGCATAGGCGCTGACGAGCAGCCCGGCGGCCGGGATCGACACGCCTAGGTCCGACGCGATCGCGGGCAGCATCCCCATCGGCGCGAATTCGGTGACGCCGATGCCGAACGCGCCCGTCGCGAGCGCGAGCAGGGGTGGATCGAGACGCATGGCTGGCCTTTCCGTTGTTGCAGCCACGCAGATGATCGCTTGCGCCGCCCGCGTGTAGCCGCATTGTCGGACCGACAGCTTTGCGTGGGGATCATCGATGGACGTGAGCGGACGATCGGGGGAAATGGCGGTGTTCGCGGCGATCGTCGAACAGGGCAGCCTGTCGGCGGCGGCGCGGGCGCTGGGCCTGACGCCGTCGGCGGTCAGCCGGATCGTCGCGCGGATCGAGGCGCGGCTCGGCGCACGGCTGCTGGTCCGCACCACGCGGTCCCTGTCGCCGACCGCCGAGGGCGAGGTCTATCTGCGTGCGGCACGGCGGATCCTGGCCGACATGGCGGAGGTGGAGGGCGCGATCGCCGACCAGGGCGCACCGCGCGGCCGGCTGCGCGTCACCGCGTCGCTGGCGCACGGGCGGCTCTACGTCGTGCCGCTGCTGGGCGATTTCACCGCCCGCCATCCCGGCATCCTGATCGACCTGATCCTCAGCGACCGGATCATCGACGTGCTGGGCGGGCAGGCCGACATCGCGATCCGCTTCGGCCATCTCGCCGACAGCCCGCTGACCGCGCGCAAGCTCGGCGAGACCGGGCGGGTGGTGGTCGCGGCACCCGGCTATCTGGCGCGCCACGGCACGCCGCTGCTGCCCGACGACCTGCTCGACCACAATTGCCTGAGCTTCAGTTTCCGCCGCGCCGAACCCGGCTGGCCGTTCCGCCGCGACGGCCGCGATTTCGCGCTGAACGTCACCGGCACGATCGAGGCGAACAACGGCGAGACGCTGGCGCAACTCGCCCGCGCCGGGGTGGGCATCGCCCGCGTCGGCCGGTTCGCGGTGGCCGACGATCTCGCCGCCGGCCGGCTCGTGGCGCTGCTGGAGGACTGTAATCCGCAGGACCACGAAGCGCTCCACGCGGTCTTCGTCGGCGGATCGACGATGCCCGCCCGCGTCCGCGTGTTCATCGACTATCTGGTCGAACGGCTCGCCGCGGTTGCGTGAGCATCGACGGCGGGACGATACGGGTCGCAAGAGCGCAGCGTTCTCCGGGCAAGGCCGGTGGCAAGCAAGAAGCTCGGCCGCTTCGAGCGCATCGGCCACCGCATCACCGGCGACCGTCACGGCCAGTCGAACAGCCGGGGTATCGGCTGGGAGTTCGTCCACGTCTGCATCGACGATGCCTCGCGCATCGCCTTCAGCCAGGTATTGCTCGACGAGAAAAAGGAAAGCGCCGTCGCCTTCCTCCATGCAGCCATCGCCTACTACCAAAGCCTCGGCGTCACCGTCACCCGCGTCATGACCGACAATGGCTCATGCTACAAAAGCTTCGCCTTCCGCGATGCCTGTAAGGCGCTCGGCCTCAGGCACATCCGCACCAGACCCTATACGCCCAAGACCAACGGCAAGGCCGAACGCTTCATCCAGACCAGCGCGCGCATACCCAACATCAGACCAGCGAAAGGACGCTCTCGAACCCTGGCCGCACAATTACAACTGGCATCGACCACACGGTAGCCTAAAATCCATGACACCCATCAGTCGGCTGGCTCTGCCGATGAACAACCTGTTGAGGCTCCACAACTAGGCTGTAGTGACGATTTAGGGATTCCCATGGTGTCTGAGTTCTGATTCAACGCTGGCTTTTGGAGGCTGGCGTGGAAGGCGAGATACTTCGGGACGACCAGTGGGAACGGCTGCGCGAGTTTGTGCCGGGGGGACGCAAGGGCAAGCGTGGCCCGCGCAGCGACGGGCGGCGGTTTCTCAATGCGTTGCTGTGGCTGGCGCGTTCGGGTGGGCGCTGGCGTGATTTGCCGGAGGATCGGTTCGGTCCATATCAGACGGCGAAGCGGTGCTACTACCGCTGGGTCGAGCAGGGTGTGATCGACCGGATATTCGAGGCGGTGTCGAACGATCCCGATATCGAGTGGCTGGCGATCGACGCGACTGTGATCCGTGCTCAGGCCCAGGCAGCCGGGGCTCGGGTAAAAAGGGGGGCATTCAAGCCCAGGCTCTTGGCCGCTCCCGAGGCGGGTTCGGCACCAAGGTCCATGCCGTAGTCGATGCACTCGGCCTGCCGGTCCGCTTCGTGCTGGGGCCGGGTCAGCAGAACGACATGGCTCCGGCGTGCGACCTGATCCGGGGCCTGCCTGCCGGGCAAATCCTCGCCGACCGCGCTTATGATGCTGACAGCCTGTGCGATCTCGTCCGTGCGCAAGGCGGCGAACCCGTGATCCCGCCGCGCCGCCACCGCAAGGTTGCGCGCCACTATGACCGCATCGCCTACAGGCAGCGGTGGGGCATCGAAGGCTTCTTCGCACGCCTCAAGCAATGGCGACGCATCGCCACACGATACGACAAGCTCGCCGCCAATTTCCTCGGCTTCATCAAACTCGCCAGCATCATGATGTGGCTCAAATGATTAAATCGTCACTACAGCCTAGAGCCCCGCACGGGCACCCCCGGGAATCCGGGTTTCCTTCGCGAACGCTTCCCATGCCGCGATCATCATGATGCGCGTCGAACAGATCGCGCAGTCGAGACCGATCGCCGCCCCCTCGGGACAGTCGATGCAGGCGCGGCGGGGCAGCGAGCCGTCGATCAGGCGGACCAGACACCGCTCGTCTCCGGTCATTCCCCCCGCTTCGCCCGCCACCATCGGCCGACCCAGCGCATCCTCATAGAAATGCAGCAGGCTGTCGAACACCGGCGCGAGGATCGGGCAATGATAGGCGCCAAGGGTCCGCGACAGGCAGGGTTGCACCGGCAGGCCACCGTCGCGTGCATGACGCCAGCACCGCGCCGCATCGATCAGCATCGCGGATGCGGCGGCCGGGTCCGGGGCGGGCGGGATGGAAACATGGCTCGTCATGGTCGGCCTCTCTGCGCTGTCCCCCTTTTCTTGTTGAGAATCGTTCGCATCTCGATACGCGACGACCGTGACGGGCGCAAGACGTTCCGCCCCCCACCCGACCGCGATCCCGTCCGCATCGCCCCTTCGGGCACGGACGATCAGCGTTCGCGCGGCATGGCATATCGTCGCACCACTTCGGGCGTCGGGCGATGAAAACGCCGATCGAGCCGTACGGCCACCGCTGCCGCATACCGCGCACGCCGCCAGGGGGTGGGGCTGTGATACACGCCGATGGCTGTCCAGTAATCGGAGGTCGCGGCGAAGCCGGTGAGGAAAAGCCACCGTGCCGCTTCGATGTTGAAGCAGGCGTCGTCGCGCAGCCACATCCGGACATGGGCCGGCGGCCGATCGGTCAGGCCCGCGATCCGGAGCACCCACTGATCGTTGATCTGCATCGGCCCCAGATCATGGCTACCATCGCGGTTGCGGACCTCCGATCCGATCGATCCTCCTTCCTGATCCCTCAGCCCCCACAAGGTCTTCTCGAGCCATGGCTTGCCCTGCGCGGCGCGGCGGATGCAGCGCGCGATGATGCGCTCTTCGACCGCCGTGCCATGCCCGACATTCCACGCCAGCGACGACGTCGGTAAATTTGTGACCACCAGCGAGGCGACGATCAGCGACAGCCGGACCATCGAACGCAGCCGGCAGACTGCAATAGCGGGGTGCCGGCGACCGCAGGCGATCGGCGCCCGACCTGTGATCGATCCTGCCGGGATCAGAGGCCGAACCGTCGCACGGGATACGCTCGACGCAGCCATGGCCACTGTCGACCGGGAGAGGAGCGACGTGATCGTCATGACGGACCTCAGCGTTCCGGGCCGCGTTGCGGCACCGCAGGTTCAGGGGAATGGGATCGGGCGGCAGGCGTGTGCACGGGCGCTGCCGTACTTTCGCGATCGGGAGTCCGCTCACGGTCGAGCACGGCCTGGAGGAAGCGGTCGAGCCGCACCGCGATCTCGCGGGCGCCCTCGGCGAGTTGCTCCGCGATTCCGTTGGGCGGCATCGGACGCCGATCAAGGCGCCGCATCAGCGTGCGCTCGCGACGCTCCTCCCGCCAGCGTTCCTGCTCCCCCCTACCGTCGCGAAGCCGGTCGGGATGCCGGTCCGCCACGGCGCGATGTCCGTCCTTGTCGAGCCGTCCCAACCCTTCGAGCGACGAGGTCTTCTCTCCCGAATGCTGTTCGAGCTTCTCGGCCAGAGCTTTCGGATCCTCGGTCCACAGCTTCACCCCGAAGCGGGCGCGGGTGATCGCGGTGTAATAGTTCTGGCCGTTCACCAGCGCGGAGCCGACCGGCGCCAAGACGAAGACGCGCGCATAGGTCTTCGACTGTGCCGAGTAGACGGTCTCGGCGTAGCCATGATCCCAGGTGCGGTGCCGATCGAGGTCGACCTCCTGTACCCGTCCATCACGATCCCAGCGGATCGTCGCCACTCCGTTGGCCAGCTTCTCCACGGTGCCGCGATCGGCGTTTCTGAGCCCGAGTTCGTGGTTGACCAGCCGCCACTGGATGCGATCCCCCCGGGCAAGATCGCGCTCCTCGATGTTGAAGACGTTGACGTGCCGGACCTGCCCCCGCCGCGGATCCCAGCGGATGACGTGACCATTGCGATCGGCAAGCTTGACCACCTGCCGCCCGTTCGGCTCGCGTCCGATCCCGACGACGCGGTACTCGGTATCGCGCGCGATCCCCGCCACGGCGATGTCGCGCCCGAAGGTCACCACCTGCCCGCCCGAGTAGAAGCGCGCGTAAAGTTTCTGCTGGTCGGTCATCACGGCCGAGGACAGCACCTCCAGCCGGGTGTCTTCCGCCGCGACCACCCCTTCCCGCTTCAGGGTATCGCGGATCATGGCATGGACAAGCTGGCGGGTTTGATTTTCGAGCACGAGGATGTTGGTCGAGGTACGGGTATCGCCGCGCAGCCGGGTCCATTCGCCGACCAGACTCCCGGCCAGTTCCTTCGTGTCATCGCCCCTGGTCACCCGGTCGAGCGCGGCCATCGAGCCGATGTAATCGCCCGCCCGCGCGCGGGTGACCGCGACCTTCATCGAGCGGGTCTGCTGGCGCATCGACTCGGTCAGCTGCGCGGTCGGCATCCCCAGCCGCTGCATCAGCCAGAAGGCCTTGCCCTGCTCGATCGCGCCGGTCTGGCTGTTGTCACCAAGCAGCACCAGCCGCGCGCCGGTCACGCGGCTGATCTCCAGCATACGCAGCGCCTGACGGTTGCCGAGCTGCCCGGCCTCGTCGAGGATGAGGACATGATCAGGCGTGATCCCATGCCCGCCGCCGGCGAGCAGACTGGCAACGGTGCGGGACGGGATACCCGCGCTCTGCCCGAGATTCGCGGCCGCCGATGACGTCGGTGCCAGCGCGATGAACGCGGTGCCGGGCTCCGCCGCCGCACGCAGCGTCCCCACCAGCATCGACTTGCCGGCACCGGCGACGCCGTGGACGCCCGTCACGCGATCGCGGGTCAGCGCCACCGCCGCGAGCGCCTGTTCCTGTTGCGGGGTGAGCCCGGCGGTTTCGAGGACCCGGAGAAGCCGGTCGGCGCTCGCGATCGGACGCGCATCGTCGAGCCCGAGCGCGATGTGCTGGGCGAGCGCCTGTTCGAGCCGCGCGGTACGGCGCGTCGTACGCCCGCGCAGGAGCACCTTGTCGCCGGTCGGCTCGCGCGTGGCGAGGAGTTTGCGGCGCTCCTCATGTTCATCCATCAGCGGCCGGACTTCGGCCAGCCGCACCTCGCCGACATGGCTGGCGAGCCCGATCCGGAGCATGCGCCCGAGTGCGTTGACCGCCTCGCGCGTCTCCGTCTGGCGAATGCCGAACAGCGTCGCACGGGCGGCGGTAGCGGGATCGACCGGCACCTCGCGGCCCGTTGCCGCATCACGCAACTTACCCAGTTTCTCCTGCTCGGGCGCGGATCGCTCGGCCCAGCGGCCGTGCAGTTCATCCAGCCCGATCCGTTCCTTGGCCGGACGGGTCGCATAGAAGGCCTGCCGGCGTTGCGCCTGCCCTTCAAGGCCATGCTCCCTGGCATAGGCGTCGATCTGCCCGGCGCGCTGCGAGAAGGCGTGCATCAACCGTCCGGGGACGTCGCGGATCTCGAACAGTCCGCTGCGCGGATCGGTGTCGATCTCGTAGCCGAGCTCGCGGATCGAATGAGCGAGGTCGTTGCGGTAGACCTGCCCGGCGGTCATCTGCTCGGCATACATGGCGCGGGTCTCGAGGCTGGCCATCGGACCGCCATCCTCGCGATTGGTCATGTTGAGCACGACCGCATGGGTGTGGAGATGGGGGTCGAGTTCGCGGCTGGCATGTTCGGTGAAGCGCGCGACGAGGACGCGGCCGGTGGTTTCGTGGACGATCTTGCCGTCATCGCGCCGGCGCAAGGTTGCGTGTTCTTCGAGGTAGGACAACGCCGCACCGACCGCGCGTTCGTGCGCGGCGACGATCCGCTCGTCGCCCGCCACCAGCGCCATGATCGAGACCGACTTGGGCGCATTGACCGCGAAGTCCCAGCCGGGGTGGTGTTCGATCCCGCCCTCGTGGCGGTGGCGTCCGAGCTGCTGGCCGGCGACCTTGCCGGCGAGCAGTTCCTTGAAGACGGCGGGATCGACCTTGCCCGACAGGCCGAGGTCGGCGGCGAGCGCCCCGCCCCATTCGGAATGCTCGTCGCTGCCCTTCGTGTAGTAATCGCCCACCGTATAGTAGCGGGCGAGGTTGGTCGGTGCTCCTTTCAGGCGGCGGGGATGGATCATGCCGGCCTCGCGTCATGGCGGGGGCCATCATCCTCGCCATGCTGGACCAGTCGTGAGACCATCTCACCGGCACGGCCGCCGAGCACCTCCCAGGCCTGGCGCGACGGCATCGGCAATTCGCCCTCGCCGGCCGCGAGGATCGCCTCCTCGATCGGGACGCCGCCCGGAATGGCCGCCTTGCTGCCGAAGAGGTCCGGCTGGGTGTCGGCCTGCTTGCCCTTGCCGGGATCGGCGGCATCATCGGCAGGTGAAGACGATGCCGGCGCTGCTTCCGACTTCGCCCCCTCTCCCTTCCCCGCCGCCTTCTCCGCTTCCATCGTCGCGCGGACCTTCGATTCCGCGTGCGCGATCCTCACCAGCGTGTTCGCCTGATCGAGCCGGATCGCCGGCGCGGTGCGCTCGACGAACCCTGCCGCGCTGTTCTTCAGCGGGTTGAAGCGATCATCGAAGCGCATCACCGGCAGATTGCGGCCGAAGCGCAGATACCCGGACAGGTTGGGCAGGTTGGTGACTTCGGTGTGCATCACCAGCGGCCTCGTCACCTGCATGCGCGACAGGTTGACCCCGTCGCGCATGTCGTTGACGCCGTAGCTCATCCCCTCGTTTGCCTCGACCTGTTCGACCTGGCCGAGGTTCTCGGAGACATGCTTGGCGGTGGGGGTATCGTTCGCGCGGAGCGCCACCCAGGTCGAGCAATAGCCCGTGATCGCCGCGGCATCCTGGATGCCGTAGGTCGCCTCGAGCTGGGGATAGGACTGGAAGCCGAGGATCCCGCACCCGCCATATTTGCGCGCGCGGGCGAGGAAGTCGGAGAGCGACGGCAGTTTCTGGAGCGTCGGCAACTCGTCGATCACGCAGTAAAGGCGGCGCTGACGATCGGGCGTCAGGCTCATGATCGCGCTGATCGCGATATCGAGCCAGACGGTGATCAGCGGCCGCAGCGAGGGAAGCTGGTCCGCCTTGACGGTCACGAACAGCCAGCTGTCGGCTTTGCCGTGCTCCACCCAGTCGCGGATCGAAAAGCCGTCCTCGGTATCGTCGAGATAGGCGAAGGAGCGCATCACCGAGGCGAGTTCGGCCTGGACGCCGGCCGACGTCCGCTCACCCTCGGTGGAGATGAAGGCGGCGGCATCGGTCCCCGCGGCGAACGCGGCAAGGTCCTTCAGCTTCGACCGGACGAGGCGGTCGAGCAGCACCGAGACATAGGTGTGCTTCTGCGCGGCGAGCTTGCGCAGGACGGCGACCAGCGTGCCGCGTGCTGCCTTGGCCCAGAACGGATCGCCGTGCTTGTCGGGGATCGTCGACTCCGCGATCTGGTCGTAATGATAGTCGCGCGGGACATCGACCCAGGGCGACCAGAGCGCCGTGCGCGCGTCGAGCGGATTGAGCAGCGTGTCGATGCCCGAGCGGTAGAATTTCTCCACGAAGGTGCCGGCGGTATCGTAGACGATCGCGCGCCTGCCGGACATGCGGATGCCCTCCAGCATGGTGACGATGAGGTTGGTCTTGCCGGTGCCCGGTGCCCCACAGAGCAGGATATGCTCGGGTTCGAATGCCTCCGGGACCGCGACGCCGCCGATGCTGAGCGGCCCCTTCTTCTGCCCCCGCAGCGCCCGCCGCACCGCCCGCCGCGTGCCGAAATGCGCCCCGCGCAGATACTCGTTGGAGCCTAGCCCCTTGCCCGTCCGGGTGAAGGTGAACCAGGCGAAGCCGAGCGCGGCGAGCGCGAACGCACCCGAGATCAGCGCCCCGTGGATCAGGCAGGTTTCGAAGGCATGCAGCGTCCGTTTCGCCAATTCCGAGGTCAGCAGCCAGTCGGCCGAGGTCCAGTATTCGCGGCCTTGGCGGTCGTGGAACCGGACCGGGCTGTTGGTGCCGGGCGCGGCATCCACCTTGATCGCCGCCTCGGCCAGCTTGACCAGCACGAAGCGCTCGTACGCGCTCGACGTCTCGAGCGCGTACCAGACGATGCCGATCACCCAGATCACCAACCCGGCGATGACGGTCTGGAAGAACACCTGGGTGGTCATCCGGACGTTGTGGACGATCGACTGCCCGCCCCGCGTCCAGGAGCCGAGCGTGTCGTGGCGAAAGATGCTCACCGGGCATGCTCCCGACCGAGCAGACCCCGTTCGGCGAGGATCGCGCGGGCATCCGCCATTCCCTGCTGGAGTGCCTTGGGCGACTGCTGCCCGATCCCCGTGGCGACGATCGAGAGGATCTGGATGCAGGTTGCGAGGATCTCGTCCTGCGATGAGAAGACATAGCCGCGCGCGGGGTCGGCGGCCTGTTCCAGCGCGGGACGGATGAGGTGGGAAAGCGAGACGCCGGCCTCGTCGGCGCGGCGGCTGAGACGCGCGTGAAGCGCCTCGTCGATACGAATACTGATCTTGGTCACGAAGGGCTCCGATCGTCGGAACCCGCGGGGGTAATGAAGCAAGGATCGCTATAGACGATCCGGCATCCGACGGCAAGGAAATGGCCGCGTCGGACCTGTCCGACACCTCAAGTCATTGATCTGCCGCATATCTGTCGCCGCGCCTTTTACTTGGTCAGACACGTCGGACCTGAACGGCGGCGCTGTCCGACAATCGAACATGCCGTATCCCATTGAAGATATGTGAATTCCCTCCGCAGCACCCGTGCGTACGGTGCATCAAACAACGGCCAAGGCCGTGCGTCCTCCCCAGCGCAGCGGCTCGACCGCTGCGACCACCATCAGACACACGGGCGGCCCGAACCCCGGCAGGGGTCCCCTTGTTCTTCCCGGCGGCACGCCGGTCCCCGACGCTGCACTGAAACGGGACATGGACGGTCATGATACGAACCTCCGATCCGGATTGCGCGCGCACAGCGTGCGCTGCATGATGACGGGTGGCGGGCAGCCCGATGACAGCGAGTTGGACATGCCCAAGTTGAGTGAACGCGAGAAGCTGGCGGACCTCGAAGCGCGCCAGCGCAAGATGGTCGAAGAGGTCACGCAGGCGCGCAGCGCCCTGCGCGACCGCTACGCAGCAATGGTGCGAGACATCGGTATCGAGGCGCTCACCGAGCGCGAGTTTCGCGACCTGCTGACCCACGCGATTCGGGTCGGCGGGGCCGCTTCGGTCGGCACGCTGAAAGCGCTGCCGACGCCCAGGGCCGCATGACGAAGGGCGGTACGCTGCAACCGACAAAGATCGCAGCGTACCGCCCTCCAACGGTGTTAATCGGTCAGTGCGCGCAGGACGGATAGCGTGCCACGAAGCCTGCCCGCGCCTCGTCCGAGTTGAGGTTTTCGAAGCGGCCCTCGCGTTCCAGCCACACCGCGACGAAGCATCCACGCGCGCAGAGGCGGTGGATATTGGCGAGACTGCCGCGGCTCCTGCCATCCCAGACCACCAGCCCGGTATCGGCCTGCGCCGCCATCGCCCGGTCCTTGCCGGCATGATACGCTGCGGTGCCGCTTCGCCCCTCGCCCGGTACGGTGCGGACCTGCCATTCACCGACATTGTTGCGGGGAAAGCCGTCAGCCGTGAACACCGTCACGTTCGCGGCACCACGTTCGAAGAGGAGCCGCTGGACCGCCGTATCTGCACCACGGGCATCCCCGATCAGGACCGGAAGGCCGCGGTCAAAAATCGCCTCGATGCGACCCGTCACCGCGCCGGACAGGTGTCGGATCGCGATCGACCCGGAAATGAAAACGGACGGCTTGTCGTTCGCGGTGGTCGTCGGGTTGATGGTCATGGCTCTGGTCTCCTTCGTTCGGCCACCCCGCAAAATCCTCCTCTCCTCTGGTGCCGCCACGATCCCGTGGTGACCTGCGACGACCGAAGACGTCATCCCGAAGGGATGTCCCAGCGACGAGCACGGCGGAGCCGCGCACAGGAGGCCGGCGGCATCGCCGCCGCACCGGTTCGGCGACGGAGCCGGTCCGCCAGGGCCGTGCTCCCGAGCCGGACCGGTCCTCCCCGGCCAGCAAAAAAGGGGATCGGCCGGGTGCGACCCCGACCGACCCCGCGAGCGATTCACGCTGCCGCCGCCTGTTGTCCGTCGCAGCGGAAGAAGTGCGCCGGCACCTTCGCCGCGTGGACCAGCCGGGCGAGATGCGACTGCAATCCCGAGCCTTCGCAGACCACCGCCTCGACCGGTTGCAGCTTCACCATCTGCTCGTTGCGCGCGAACCCCGCCCGGTTGCCGAGCCGGTGGTTCAATGCCATCGCCACCAGCATTACCCCGCGACTGGCCGCCCACGCCGCCGCGATCGCGTCGCACCCTTTGCCTTGCGCGGTCGTGACCAGCACCATCGCCGGCACCCGCGTGCGGATCTGGTCCAACCGGTCCCAGAGCTGCTGGTGGTCGTGCCACTTCTGTCCACCCGAGAAGAGGACCACCGGACCCTGCGGCGCGTGCGCTTCGATCCGGCGCTGGCGGCGGGCTGCAAGAAAGTTGGTGCCGTCCACCACCGATGCGGTGCGCTTGCTGGATACGAGCGTCGCGCGCGGTGCCGACCACGGGCGTCCGGTCTCCACCCGGAACGTATCCGCTGCCCGGTCGCGCATGCACTCCACCGCCTCGCGTGCTTCGTCCAGCGACTGGCACAGCGCCTGCGCCTCCTCCAGTTCGACGGTGCCGATTTCGCTGCCGTCCGCCGACCGGATCAGGTCCTTCACCTGCACCGCCGCCCGGCCCGCCTCGTCGTCGAGTTGCTTGGCCACCTTGTGGAAGGCATGGACGACGCCCCATGCCAGCCGCACCGCGACATCCTCCAGCCGGGTGTCGCGCATCACGTCGAAGAGCGTCTGGACCACCATCTCGGACGCGCGTTCGGCTTCCCATGCATCCGGCAGTCCCGCCGTGACCGGATCGTCGCCGCGCGTCATCCGGAAGCCGTCGACCGTCTCGGTGAAGGCGGCGGCGAAGCTGTGCGAGGGTTCGGTGGTCTCCCCGGCGAACAGGTCGGTGATGTCGGCGGGCTGAGAAACGTTGGCGTCGGTCATGGGAACCTCCTTCTTCTTCAAGAGGTCCCCTCCCCTGCACGGGCTCCGAGCACCGGGGTCAAGGATCGCGAAGCGACCGCGTAGCGGCGATGGGGGTCACGATTTTGTTCGGCGGCCACCACGCCGATGGGAGTTGCCGACGCCGGTTCCGCCGAAGAAAATGGTGGGGCCCCGTCGTCCTTGAGGCCGGTGCGGTCCCGTGCCACCCTCGGACTTGTTGAGAGAGAATATTATCCCCGACGCCCGCCCCACGCGCCCGAGGACCGGCATGGGCTCGATGCCCATGGCGGGCCTTTCAGCGGAACGTGGGCGATGGTGGATGACGCATCAAACGGGGGACCGGACCTGTGCCCGATCCCCCCGTATCGTGCGGCCGTGCGGTCATCCCGCCCCGCGCCACCACGCGATCCGCTCCTCGCGCGTCGCGTTCGCCAGCCGCCGCAGCAGATCTCCGTGGCACGCCAGCGGTGCGCAGAAGCACACCAGATCGCGTCCGCGCAGTTCGTCCAGTGCCCCGAGCAGATGATGCTGCCCCCGCAGCCAGCGTTCGTACTTCGCGATCACCTCCGCCCGATCGCCGTCGCGCCCGATGACGAACGGATTCCCCCATTTCGAGCCGCGCCCGATATAGACCGCCCCCGCCGGAACGCCGTCCACCCGCCTGTTCAATACCCTGCACATCGTCGCCTCCATCTTTTCGAGAGGCACCTCCCGCGCACGGGCTTCGAGCGACGGGGTCAAGGATCGGGCGCAGCCCGACCGCGCAAGCGGCGGTGGGGGTCACGATTTTGTTCGGCGGCCACCACGCCGATGGTGGTTACCGACGCCGGTTCCGCCGAAGAAAATGGTGGGCCCCCGCCGTCCTTGAGGCCGACGCGGTCCCGTGCCACCATGAAAGTGTGTCGGGAGAGAAGCTTATTCCCGACGCCCGCCACGAGGGCCGCATGGGCTTGCGCGAAACATCAGGGATCCCCCGCGAACCCCTCGTGATGGCCGCACACCATGCACGACACCGGGAAACAGGCGTTGATACAACCGCCTTCCAAATGCTGGACGTGGCCATGCCGCGCCGGCTTCCCGCAGTCGGGACAGGGGGCCGTCCACCATTCATCCTCGAGTTCCATGCCGCCGGGTTCGATGCAGCTGCCGTACACGCGCATGACGGATATCTCCGGGTTGGGGATGGCGCGCACAGCGCCATCCCGGATTGGCGGAAGGGTCAGGCAGCGCGCCGCAGCAGCGCACCGCCGGGGCGGCCGACCTGCGCCACCGGTGCCTGATCGGCCTTGCGGAAGGCGTGGATCGGAACGCCCGCCTGCCGCAGCGTCTGATAGAGATTGGCCTGAATGCCCGACCCCTCGCCCAGCACCGCCTCGACCGGTTTCAGCTCGGCGAGCTTGCGGTTGCGCAGGAACGGCGCGCGTCGCCCGCCGCCCATCAGGCCGAAGGCGAGCAGCGGCACGTTCCGGCTCGCGCACCACGCGGAGACGATCGCGTCGAACCCCTTGCGCTGCGCGGTGGTGACCACCGTCATCGTCGTGATCCGTTCGCGGATCGCATCGAGCCGGTCCCAGACCAACTGCCAGTCGTGCCACTGGGCGTGTCCCGATGCGACCACCAGCGGTCCGCGCGGCAGGTAGCGATCGCGCTGGTCGAGCTCACGCTGGCGCAGATAGTCCTGGATCGCCACCTGCGTCGCGGTCGACGCCTTCGATGCCCGGCTCCCGCGCGACGGCGACCACGGCCACCCCGACTGGACCCGGTACATCTCGGCGGCGTAATCCCGGCAGCATTCCATCGCCGCGCGGTGCTCGGCGACCGACTGGCAGAGAATCTGCTTCTCCTCCATCTCGTTGTTGTAGACCTCGCTGAGGTCGGGGCGGCGCGCCAGTTCCCCGAGTTCGTCCGCCAGAGCATCTTCGCGCCGCTCCAGCTTCTGCGCGACGAAGTGGAAGCTGTTGACGATCCCCCATGCGACCTCGGCTGCCAGCGGCGCCATGCGTGTATCGGCGAACAGGTCGAACATGGCCGCGACGATCGCGCCGCATTCGGCCTGCACCGCCAGCGGTTCGGGCATGTCGTGCTCGCCGGGCGCGTCGCCGGGCTCGATGATCGACAGCGGGATCGGATCGCCGAAGGCACGCTGGAAATCGGGGGTTTCGGTCATTGCGGCATAGAGTGCCGGCAGGTCGGCGAAGTTG
>Ga0209630_10000560_pt1 | contig 42598 bp, 38 predicted proteins | sample COG_01_FD_184745 | JGI IMG/M metagenome (GOLD analysis project Ga0209630, IMG submission 184745) | Pelagic Microbial community sample from North Sea - COGITO 998_met_01 (SPAdes) (version 2) | ecosystem: Environmental > Aquatic > Marine > Neritic zone/Coastal water | place: Helgoland, sampling...
TTTGGAGACACAGACACGGACTCCGATGGCGTTTGGGACAGCTTGGATTACTGCGTTGATTTAGCTGCTTGTAACTACGCTAACGACCCTTCTGAGCCTTGTGCTTACATTGATGTTTTAGGCGTCTGTGGAGGCGGTTGTGAGGGAGATGGAGACGATGATGGTATTTGTGATTCAGAGGACGACTGCGTGGGTGTTTTGGACGAGTGTGGGGTGTGTAATGGCCCTGGCCCAACGGAGGTTGTTATAGAGAGTATTACTATTCTGTATGACTCATTATACGCAGAGCAAATAGATGAATGGTGGGTATTTGAAATAGGAGCAGATACAGTCTTTAACTACACCTGTGCGCCTTACTTTGGCGATTGTGGCGACCTTGTTTCTCACGACGGTTACGACTATCGTACAGTCTTAATCGGAGAGCAGTGTTGGTTTGCTGAGAACTGTCGTTACTTGCCAGAGGTTTCACCTTCAAATGAAGGAAACACGACCGACCCTTACTACTATGTCTATGGCTACGAAGGAACAGATGTGGCATCAGCAATGTCAACTTCTAACTACGCGACTTATGGCGTTCTATACAACTGGCCTGCGGTGATGACAGAAGGCATTTGTCCAAGTGGGTGGCATATTCCATCAGATGGAGAATGGCAAACCATGGAGATTTCATTAGGTATGAGTGAAGCTGATGCTGCGAGCGCGGGTTGGAGAGGCTCTCCAGTGGGTGATTATATGAAATCAACTTCTGGGTGGAATGGCGGCGGTAACGGCTCTAATTCAAGCGGATTTACTGGTTTACCAGGCGGCTACCTCTACTCCGGTGGTTTCCACTTCAATGGATACTACGGCTACTGGTGGTCTGCTTCAGAGTCTGGTTCCTACTCTTGGACACGTGAACTGCCCAACGACTACGACTTTGTCGGCCGCTACGGCAACAATCGGAGCCTCGGCTACTCAGTTCGTTGCGTCCGGGATTAAAACTCAATAACCCATCAGCTTTTCAAACTCTTTTTCCATCACATCTGCGTGATCAGAGGGGGTGACTTTTATATACCTCAAGAAGTCTTCTTCTTTGCTGTGACCAGTAGCAGCCATAATCGCTGAGTTGGGTAGTTTCCCATACCAATTGGAAGCAAATGAACGTCTGCAAGTGTGCGATGTGATGAGTTCGTATTTAGGATACAATCCAGGCGCTTTACGAGGAGTTTTAAGCTCATAACTAGCTCCAGATTCATCTTTCCTGGTAATTGTAATTACAGCTGTTTTATGACCCTTAATTGGAGTGTTAATTCCAGCTATTTTACACACTTCTTTGATATAGTCATTGAACTTTTGTTCGCTTACTTGATTTGGGAAGTAACCCCAATCGTCTAAGATTATTTGAACAGGAGGGGGGATAGGTATAATGACTTTCTTGCCTGTTTTCTTTTGTACGATATGTAGCCTCTTTTTACCATCTTCATTTGTTTCAATATCACTGTATTCTAAGCGTTTTAGATCGCTTATCCTTTGGCCTAGGAAACATCCGATGACTAGTAGGTCTCTCGCTTTTTGAAGCCTGTGAGAGTGCTCTAAATTGAGGTTTTGAATGTCTTTTAACTCGTCTATAGTTAAGTACGGGACATCTGTATCATTCGATGAAGAAGGCTTGAAGAAGTCTTTCTTTAAGTAATCATGACAGACATTGTATCCATCTCTTTCAGCTTCTTTTAGAAGTACTTTAATAATCTTAATGAACTTACCTATGTTCGATGGGCCGTACTTCTCTACTTCACTGCAGTAGGTAAGAAACTCCTTGTGCCATTTAAGATTGATACACGATAGCTCTAAGCTCTCTCCAGTGTAGTACATGAAGTTGATTAAACAAGCTCTTATTTGCTCGTATTGCTTAAGCGTGGACTTTGTTACTGGGGTTTTATTTAAGGTGTAGGGATTGAATCTAGATCCTGAAGAAGCAGAGTATTCAGTGAGGTATTGTACTAGAGTTATGTTCTGCTTTTCATCAATTTGTTCTTGGGTGATATAGTGATTGTCGGACCTCAGAGCTTTTACTCTTTTGATGAAGTCGTCTATGTCTATAACACCTGTATCTGTAATGGACTGTACTTGGTGTTTTTGTACTTCGTTTAAGAGATATGAAATCCTAGAGTTGATGAGATCACAGTCATAGGCAGAGAAGTCCACTTTAGCTCTTTTAAGATCTTGCTTTCTATATCTGAGCTTCTGCTCTGTCTTAGACCAAATACAGTTGGGGACGCTCACATCCAGAGCAATTGATATACGTTGTTTTTGAATCGTAGTTCTGAATCTCAATTGACTGAACATTTTGTTAGGATGGACAGTCTGTAATCGTACTCTCATAAGTGGTGTTTTCTCAAATTTAAGTCGCTAAAATAGTGAGACCAAAAATGAGACCAATTTCTTTTAAACACGTTACTATTTGATGGTTTTCGATTTATCTAGTTAGGACGTAGAATACTGCTATAGCTCAGTCACAGCGCGACTTTAGATTGGTTTTACAGAGTTTTAGTTCGAGTCTCGTCCAGACCGCAAAGAGCCTTGGAGAAATCCAGGGCTTTGTTGTTTTAAATACTTAAATAACAGCGCTTAACGTTACTTTACTTATAGTGATAGTGTAGGCTTATTATTTTCTCTGTGCCTATCCTTGTGCTTACATTTTGTTTATAAATGACTTTACCCTCACCAAGAAAGGACGTCGGTTTAGGCGGGAGAGAGGTTCAAAAGTGATTGAACACAAACCTTAAGTTTTAATCCCGGACGCAGCGAGCAGAAAACCCGTTGAAATGATTGTAGTGAGTTTGATGAAAAACTTCAAGTTCGTAGTGAAGTAATAGCCTAATAGAGTGTGTGTACCCATACTCTGAGGACGACCACCAATAGCCGATACCCCCATTCCAAGAGAAACCTCCAGTGTCACGATAGCCTCCAGGCAAGCCAGTAAACCCACTTGAATTAGTCGCTCCTGTATTTGGCGAGTTCCAATGGTCATAACCAGCTTCTTTCATCTTCCCCCCTGCTACACTCTCTCAACCTAAGAAGTCTGTGAGCTCGGTAAACTCTCCATCTGAAGGAATATGCCATCCACTTGGACAAATACCCACTGTCATCATTGCAGGCCAGTTGTACAGCACTCCAGAAGTTTCATAGTTGTCCGTTGACTTAGCAGCGTCTACATCTGTTCCTTCGTAGCCATAAACGTAGTAGTAAGGGGCGGTTTCAGAACCTAAACTGTAAGGTGAAACTTCAGGGAGATAACGACAGTTCTCAGAGAACCAACACTGCTCACCGATTAAGACTGTACTGTAGTCGTAGCCTTCGTGTCCGATGTCGTCTCCGCAAGAGTTAAAAACAGGTTCACAAGTGAAAGAGAACGTGGTGTCAGCACCAAACTCATAAACATACCACTCTTCTAATTGAGGTAGATAAACCGAGTCGTACAGAATAGTAATGTTATCTATAACTTCCGTAGCACCTGGTCCATTGCATACCCCACATTCATCTATAACCCCGATACAATCGTCTATATCATCACAGATGCCATCATCGTCTCCATCTCCCTGACATCCGCCTCCACAGACGCCTAAAACATCAATATAAACACAAGGCTCAGAAGGGTCGTTAGCGTAGTTACAAGCGGCTAAATCCACGCAGGCATCCAAGCATCCCAAACACCATCGGAGTCCGTGTCTGTGTCTCCAAATACCGCTAACATATCTAAGAAGTCCATCTTGGCAGATGTATCCAAACCCTGTCTCTTTTATTCTAACAGTTGATTTGGGTGATTTTAATGGGGTTAATACAACGATTAAGCTTTATGATTCTTCTAGTAAGCTAGTCTTTGAGAAGCAGTCCTCTTCTACTCTAAAGATTGATGTATCAGTTTTTGCTAAAGGATTATATACTCTAGAATTGTCTACGTCTGATAAAGTCTTAAGAAGTCAAGTAGTACTTGAGTAAGCTTTTCTCGTCTAGCTGTTACTTAGTGCCTAGAACTACTTCGTCTTAAACTTTCGGATATGCCGAGGCTATAAATTTGAATAGCTGTATCTTGTACGTCTAAATTATAGACTATGAGATATTTAGTTGCTGTTATATTGTGTTTGATGATGGTTAGCTGTACAGAGAGAAAACCAAATCATTCGGTCATCAAAAATAATGATACAATAGAAATAACGACTATTGAGAGAGATTCTGCTTCCACGAATGTCATAATTGTTGATGAAAGTGTATCTAAAAAAATAGATATACAGATGCATTAATCTGATAAATCGAGACAATAAATAAAATGAAAAACCTCTTTACACTCACACTATGTGTCTTTTCTCTGTCTAGCACAGCTCAAGATGAGTGTACAGGACCTGATTTTAATCATGATGGACAGATTGGTTCTGTGGACTTAGAGATTGAAAATAGGACAGGTGCAAATCCTGTCCTATTGTTTGAATAGATATTCCTTTACATATTTAGTTGCCGTATATCTTTTATTTGGGATATTCACGATATATGGTGAGATAGCTATAACACATCAATTAAAGGCTTCGATAGTGTTTCTATCTCTTTTTGGTATACCTCATGGAGCAATAGATAACGTGCTTTTTCTCTCTAAGCATAAGTTGCCTCAACTGACTTTTTACTCCTTGTATCTCTTAACTATTTCTCTATACTGTTGTTTTTGGTACTATTTCCCTGTTTTTTCTCTACTGTTTTTTCTGCTAATTTCAGCATTTCACTTTGGTGAATCCCAACTTTCCGATTACAAGCTCAAAACTCGATTTAAAAAATCATTGTATACATTTTGGGGTGTTTCCATGCTTTCAACTTTAGTGTATTATAATCAAAATGAACTTTTACTCTTGTGCCAAGAATTTAATGACACTGTTAAGTTTATCCCTGTTTTTAACCATCACTTTATTGAATATGTATTTTATGGAAGCAACTTGATCTTAGTGTCATACTTGTGTGTTCAAGCTTATAGAAGTAAACATGAAATTCAAGACCTCCTAACGGAGTTGTTTCAACTGTTTCTAATACACCTGACTTTTTATTTATTTCCTATTATTATAAGCTTTACTCTGTATTTCATTTTCCTACATTCAATTAAAGTGCTTGCGCAAGAATACAATTACCTAAAAGAGATAAGGTCGGAATTAAATCTGAAAAAATTTATTATTTTACTTCTTCCACATACATTTATATCACTTTTATTTCTGCTTGTTATCTATCTATGTATCCAAATGCAGGTAGTGCCTATATCCTTGTTTCTTTTTTCAATCATTAGTATCTCAGTGATTACTTTACCACATGCCATCATCATGACATACTTCTATGATTAACCCCTCCGTTTTTGTATCATACAGCTTTAAGTTAACTCGGCTATGACAGAATGATTTTATTCTAGCGTAATACAGTGTTATACAATTCTAATTTCACATAGTTGTATAGGTTTTGTAAAAGTATATCCTCAATCTGTATAATTAATGTATCATACAGATCTCACTCAAATCTCGATAAATCAGATTGTTATGCATAATTTTGCTTGTTATAACGAAACAAAAACATACATGAAATATTACGTTTCCATCATCATTTTTTTTATCTTATTTGCTTTTTCGGAGGCTCATTCACAAGAGTGTTATTATCCTGCAGCATTTTCGTATAATACTGGGGGGCTAAATTCCGATAGCGGTCTAGCAAACTTCACAAATACGAGCACTTATATAACATCAAGTAATTGGGATTTTGGTGACGGTTCAACATCTAATTTAAATCACCCTTCACATACCTATTCGGAAAATGGAAGCTATTCGGTAACGCTATATATTACTTATGTCTTTGATTTAGGTGTTTATGGAGTATTAAACTGTAATAGCACAACAAGTGAGAGTGTAATGATTAGTAACATCTTACCATCTTCCATAAATGACTTAGAGGCTTTATCAGTTCTCATTTACCCTAACCCAGCATCAAATAACTTAACAGTAGATTATGGTGATTTGAATGGGGTTAACACAACGATTAAACTTTATGACTCATCAAGCAAACTTATCTTTGAGAAGCAGTCACCATCAACTCAAATGATTGATGTTTCTGCCTTTGCTAATGGCATATATTCGATTGAACTTGTAACTGATGAACATGTCTTGAGGAGTCAAGTAATAATTGAGTAATAATTAAGCTGCTATCTACTTGAAGCCCTTACTGTTCTCCTCTAGTACTTCTTGAACGTCTCAAGTCCAACCATACATGATAGAGGTATTTCTTAGAGTACTCTCATATCATGGTCAGGTGATTCTCAATTCTTTGCCTGAAAGACTTAGAGGAAATATATGTTCATGATGAATTTCTTTAACTCACAAAGCAAAATAAAAACGGCTTGTTTTATGGTTAAGTTCCTGAATCTGATTTTTTATTATTGGTAATATTAGGGTCTTTTTGCTCAGTTGCTTCTTGCGATTTATGACCCCAATTGATCATATAAAGAAGACCTAACAAGTAAAGTGAGAATATAATAAACCCTATAACAAACATTGAAGTAGAAAGCATGATTATGTTCTTTTGTTGTTATAATCACTTCTTCGTTGTCTTAAAGCAATTGCAAATAATAATATAGTACCTGGCCAATGTGCAGAATATTGTGCAGAATCAAAATCACCAGTTAGACCTAAAACAATCGAATACATCATTGCAACAAATGCGATGAGTATGGGGTAATAAATTTGTAAAAAGTTTTTCATGAATTTTATTTAAATAGTTTAGGAACAATCCTAAAAAAGCTATGAAAAAAAATAGAATAGCGATTTAAGCTATCCTATTTTTAATTCAGCTCCGGCTTTTTTTTTATTCTAAGCCAATTCTTTCTTTGTTTCAGAAATAGCGATAGAATAAACAACCAAACCAAATCCGATCTTATTAATCGCATCTGCAATGTTGTACCAAACATCAACACTTTCAGGAGACATGAAGCTACTTAGCCATCCGCCGTCCATGCACATATATCCAATAGGATAAATTGACCAGCCAACCAATACAAACCATCCTAAGTATCTAACACCTTTTTTGATCGTGTCAGAATTACTTTTTGCTGCCAATTGAGCAACCTCACCTAGCCAAACATTGTATAAAATATATAAATATCCAAGAGTGGACAACATACCCCAAGTCACTGAATGAGTAGTAGCAGATGCTCCTCCAGGATTAAAAGCTTCTCCTATATATCCACAAATTAACATCCAAGTTGATGCTAAAATCAATTTCCACAACAGAGATTTTTTTGCCCCCGCTAGTTTTGTCAACAGATAAAACTCAACACACATCAAGGGTACTGTGAGTATCCAATCAACATATCTAAAAAAAGTAGGGGAATCACCTGTTGCTAGGTTATAGTCTCTCATATAGTAGTAATGAACAGCTGCGATACCGGTTATGAGTGCGGATACCAATAAGGACATTTTCCATTTAGGGCTTACACTACCTCTTTCTACAAAGAAGAATACTGAGGCTGCTAACATAGCTATATAGCCAGTGAAAAAGGTAAAGGCAACATAATTGTCAGGAGCAATTGGTTCTATAATATTTAATAACATAATTAGTTTGATTTATTTAATTCGTTACAAACATACACAAATTTTTTTCTATTGTGCATAATAAATATATAAATAAGTTATACAAAAGTGCGGTTTATAAAACGGTATTTTTTCTCTAAAAATAAAAATATATCTTGATTTTAATATTTTTAACATGCTTTCTCGACAGTGAGTTAACGTATATTTTATAAGAAAATTTACGATCGATTGTGCCATTGCTCTCATGCAAATTTGCTTGATGCGTCCGTGATTAAAATTTAAAATCAAAGCGACGCAGTTGTGCATTGGCAAATCAAAAGCCGTGCGTGTGCTGGTAGAGTGATTGTCAATCTGACAGATAAGGTTAGAAATCTGAATAGCCGTATCTTGTAAGCCTTAAAACTCCAACTATGAGGTTTTTATTTATTTTTTTGTTATGTTTTTTTTCGCTGTCTCTGACTGCTCAAGATGATTGTCAGGGACCTGATTTCAACAATGATGGAACGATAGGCGCTGCCGATATCATTGTGTTTTTAACCTATTATGGAGATGAATGGCCTTTGGCTCCTGATATTAGTTGCGGGGAGACTTTAGTACATCAAGATTACGCTTATCAAACGGTACAAATTGGAGATCAGTGTTGGTTTGCTGAAAACTGTCGTTATCTGCCTTATGTTTCCAATCCTACTGATGAATCTGCCACTGAACCCTACTATTACGTTTATGATTACGAAGGGACGGATGTAGAAGCAGCTGTGGCAACACCAAACTATGAAACCTATGGAGTACTTTACAACTGGTCTGCAGTAATAACTGAGGGTATTTGTCCTTCAGGATGGCACGTTCCAACTGATGTTGAATGGCAAGCGCTGGAGATTTCCTTAGGCATGAGTGAGTCTGAGGCTGCGAGTACAGGCTGGAGAGGAACAGATGAAGGTTATCAGATGAAATCTGCTTCAGGTTGATCTAATAACGGAAACGGATCTAATTTAAGTGGTTTTACAGGATTGCCAGGAGGTTACTATGACTCCGGCGGTTTCTTCAGCAGTGGTGACTATGGACATTGGTGGTCTTCTTCAAATTCAGGTTCCATCTCTATGAGGCGTTTTCTGTCAAGCGATTCCAACGAAATCTTTCGCAACAACCTCCCACACATCTATGGCTTTTCTGCTCGTTGCGTCCAGGATGAAAACTGAAGGGACAAGTATATCACATGAGAATCTATCATCCATTTTCATCGATGTCCATTCTTGGTGAGGCTACACTCACTTAAAATAAAATATTAGATCAAGGTTAGGCACAGTGAATAAGAGCAACCGAGTCTTGAGCATGGATATTTCAGCACTTTGAAGTACTTTAGAAGTTATAAATTAAGGGTATGACTAAATATTATTTTCTCATCTTTATATTTCTACTTCCTCTCACAGATTCAGTCTTTTCACAAGATTTAATGTATGAAGAAGGAAAGCATAAAGTTGTTTACCAGGGAGTTAAGATTAGACCTGGCAAAGCGTTAAAACTGACAGACCTAAACTGTGATGACGCAAGACGACATTTTACAAAAGCGAAAAGAATGAGAACTTGGAATTTCATCTTATCACAGGTCAGTATTGTAGAAGTTACATATGGATTAATTGTGTTGAACTTAAACACAAAAGGAGTTCTGCATTCTGCTCTAGGTGGAGGTGTTTTATTTTTAATCTCAGAGAGAGAGCAAAAGATTCAAAAGCATATAAATGACGGTGTAAAGGCTTTTAATCTATGTCAATTCTTTCATGAATAGTTGCTGAATAATTTCTAGCGTCAATTGCCTCAGGAAATAGCTTTTAAAGAACATCTTTCAGTTAAATCATAGATATCCCTTGATTTTGGAGTACATTAGAATCTAATAAGACTCTGACATGAATAGATTTATTTTTATCATATTTGCCCTATTAAACTCGATAGGTTTAAGCGCACAAACTCTTGTTCCAGAACTATTTGCTTCAGGATTTAATGAACCAGTTGCTATTGAACACGCAGGGGATGATAGAATCTTTGTTGTTGAGCAACCCGGAATCATAAAGGTCATTGACAATGGAAGTACAAGTACATTATTAAACATGACCCAATTGGTGGGTAGTTCGGGTAATGAACAAGGTTTACTAGGCCTGGCATTTCACCCTGACTTTGCAGTAAATGGTTACTTTTTTGTAAATTATACAAACAACAGTGGTGCTACTACTATTTCTAGATTTACAGAAGCGAGTAACGGTACAGTAAGTATAAATAGTGAATTAATCATCCTAGTCATCGCACAACCTTTCTCTAACCACAATGGAGGAGATATTGCCTTCAGCCCAGTAGATGGATATTTATATATCGGTACGGGTGATGGTGGTTCTGGAGGAGACCCATATGCTAATTCGCAAAATACTCAAAGTCTTCTCGGCAAAATGTTACGTATTGACGTAAACGGCATCAGTAATTCATCACCGTATTTTATCCCTGCAGACAATCCATTTATGAATAACAATAGCTATGCTCCAGAGATTTGGTCACTTGGGTTGCGTAATCCTTGGAGATTTTCATTTGATAGAGATTCCGGTAATATGTGGATAGGAGATGTTGGACAAACCTCGATGGAAGAGATTGATTTTGAACTTGCTGGAAATGGAGGTGAGAATTATGGATGGAGATGTTATGAAGGAACGAACTCATATAACAGTTCCGGTTGTGGAGGTTCTTCGTCATATACTTTCCCTATACATGAATATAGTCACAACAGCGGTGGGTGTTCTGTAACAGGTGGATATATCTATAGGGGGAGTCAGTATCCAAATTTAGTAGGGAAGTATATTTTCGCTGATTTTTGCACTGCAGAATTTTGGCTGTTTGATTCTTATACACAAAGTGTAACGCTAACGTCGATCAATACTCCATACGTCGCCACATTTGGAGAAGATAACAATGGAGAGTTATACTATGCTGGGCTTTACAATGGAAATATTTATAAGATTACCGACAGCTCTGTAGTATTCACTGGATGTACAGATTCTGTTGCCTGCAACTATGACCCTAATGCAATCACTGATGACGGGAGCTGTACATACGCTGATTTCGGGTATGACTGTGATGGCAATTGTACCGCTGGAGATTTAGATGAAGATGGTATTTGTGACGCATGCGAAACGATGGACTATGTCGTTGTTGACTGTGGATGTGAGATCATGGATCCACTCACCTATACTGTTACTTTCATTGATGTAGATGAAGTCAATTGTGTGACTTACGAAGACTGTTATTGTGAATGTCTCAATGATATTAATGGAGATGGAGTCTGTGACACATTGTGTAGTGAAGATTTAAACTCTGATGGTGTTGTAAGTGTACAGGATTTATTACTTGTATTAAGTGAATTTGGTTGTTCATCATCTTGCGCCCATGATATCAATCAGGATGGGTACGTAACTGTTGCAGATATATTATTAATCCTTAGTGTTTTTGGTAACATTTGCGAATAGTCATCACTATTTAAAGATCGGTTTACAGGATATGTCGTAGCGATAAAGTTATAAAACAGATAAAAATTTTATCCTTTTGATTTTATCAGTTTGGAGAGTATAGTAGGGAGAATTCCAATATCAAAGATTATAGCAAATATTGATGATATAATCGTCAGTATTGCCAGCTGTGATACTGATTTAAATTCTGAAAGTAGAAGAGGAAGGAGGCATATGATTACAATCGAAGTGGTCTTTAATATCGTATTCGCTGTTTTACGATTAATCAGAGTAAGTAATTTCTCTTGCTTATGACCTAATTTATTATAGTGCATATAGGCGTTTATGATGTGTATTGAGTCATCGATAATTAGGCCAAATGCAACAGTAAAGATAAAAGCATTTGATAAACACAAATAAAACGGAAAACAGGTTTGAACGATTCCTAATGTTAGAATCAAAGGCAATACATTGGGGATAATTCCTATGAAAAAAAGTTGAATGTTCAGCCCAAAGGCCAAGCACAAAAACACTCCAACAGTAAAGATGGCGATCAAAAGTCCAATGATTAGTTTTACCGTTAACATATCACTGCTAGAATCAAACAGATGTCCAATACCAGCAAAGTCTATGTTTTCATCAAAACTTATGACTTTATCGTAGAGTTTATTCGATTCGTGGGAGCCAATGTCTTGAACCCTACAATTGTACTTTAAAGATTTGGTGGTGTCTTTAAAGAGATAATTATATATTTTTTTATTTTGGTTCGTTTCGTTACTGAAATCAATGTTAAAGCTTAGATCATCTAGTAATTTAGCAAATTGGGCTTTTTCAAAATTATTTGCTCTAGAAGAGTCAACTACAATTGTAAGTGGCTTGATACCTCCAAAGTTTTCATCAATAAATTTGCTGGATTGATAAAATTCAGAGGATGGGTTTAATTCATCTAACAGGTAGTTGTCTATTTTAATATCGCTAACCTTATAACAGCTAAAGATTAAGCAAATAGTGACGATAATGGATACAGAATATTTGTTGTCATGTAAAAATTTTGTGATTGCATTCGTCCAGGTTTTGGCAAATGACATCGGAATAGATGTGTTGTGGTTGAACTCAACGATAAAAGCATAAGACAATACAGAGAAAAACAGAGCGATAAAGACGCCTAAACCTGTGATGAATCCAAAATGGCTAAGTGGTTTTATATCAATAAGAACAAATGAGAAAAAGCTAATCATAGTTGTTAATGAGGTGATCAAAACAGGTATTCCGATTGTGTCTAATTTTTTTAAGAAGATGTCTTTTTTGTTTCGAAGACTATAGTCCTGATTGTTGACTAAATGCATAATGTCAGAAACAGTAACAATGAAGAATATTGCTGGGGAGATGATCATAAATAACTCCACTCCGCCAAATAAAAATAATGAGAGTGAAGTGCTCACTAAAATTGTTAGAACTACGCACACAAAAGACATAAACAGTATTGCCAAGTTTTGTGTGTATACATAGATAATTCCCAAACAAAGTAAGCAGCTTAAAAGTGCAAGAAACACAAATTCTTTTGATACTTTATCTTGGAAATAAATTTCACTTGGGATTCTTCCTGCAAACGTAATATCTATATAATTATCACCTAATGTGTTTTTTATAGTTTGAAGTAAAATGACTGGATCTTGGGTTGATTCTTTGTTTGTCTCTATGATTAGAAACGTCGCCCTTTGATCGTTACTGATGAAACTGCTTTTGTGGTCGAATGTGCTTTCAAAACTCGATTGCGACGTAAGAGATAGCTTGTTTCTTGGAATGGGAATTAAACTCGATGGAGGAATATACTTCTCATTTAAAACACTAAAGACGCGTTTTATTTCATTCAGTTCTTGAATTGAAGTAATCCTCTGTTTTAATTCCAACGCAGACTCAAAATCAAAACCAGTTTTCTGTTTTATCGCAACAAGAATAATGTTTTCGTCATCTATATTCTTCTTGAATCCCGATTGATCTAAATCTTGTGACGTCAATTCTTCAATAATTCTTTCCGATTCAAAGAATATTTTGAAATCTAAGAGTTTATATGAACAAATAATAACCGCTAAAAAACTTAGGCTTGCGATTTGAGCTTTGTAATTCCAAATAAAAGTATAGATATATTTCATTCAGCTTTAGAGTGTTGAAAGTCCTCCATCAATATTTATAACTTGGCCTGTAATCCACTTTGCGTTATCGCTTATTAAAAACTCCACCATGCTGGAGATGTCATTTGCTTCACCAATTTTTTTGAGTGGGTGCCTTTCTATATTGTTTTTAATTTTGAGTTCTGAGTTTAAAAATTTATCTGCCAATGGAGTATCAAGTAGGGAAGGGGCGATTGCATTTACTCTGATTTTTGGGGCAAACTCAGCCGCTAGAGTTTTGGTCAAAGACTCAATCGCTCCTTTCGAGCATGCTACTTGTGTATGATATGCAATACCTTTTTGTGCTGCAACAGATGAAAATAAGACGATTGATGGATTGTCTGTATTTAACAAATGCCTTTTGAAGGCAGATAATATTTTCAAAAAACCAAGAACGTTGATTTTAAAGTCATCGATTAGTTCATCCTCTGTATATCTGTTAAATGGTTTTAGATTAATTGTCCCAGGACAATAAATAATACTGTCTAAGGCTTCTGGAATTTGTAGGTTGGAAGGAGAACCACTAATGACATCGTATTCATGAAAATTTACATTCTCTGAATTTTCTTGTGGGTTTTTATGATATGTTGAAATAAGATTATTGTTTGCCTTTAATCTTTTTACCAGCGATTCTCCCACACCAGAGGAGCCTCCAATAATTAATATATTCTTCATTTTGTATAGCTATTTATCGAATAAGTTATTCAAAAATAAAAAACAAACATAGATTTATCTAATTAAACATCATTTATTTTAAGATTTAATTAATTCCCCCTACATTTTTCAAATTATGATATAAAGTTAATTGAAAAAAAGTCTCATCTGCGGCTACTCAAGATGCAATCAATATTATTACAGCATTTAAAATGGAATAACCGCTCCATTCGTGAAGAAAGCAATATGATTTCTTTTCCTCTAGGATATGTCACTGCTGAGACTCGAGGGTTTGTTATCTCAAATCGATGCTTATTCCCACAGCTGTAAAGTCGGCTCGAAAGCGAGTAGATCTTAGCAACAATATGATCTTTAGTTTCGATGATACCCTAATATTCAATTGAGATCGGAGATGGGTTCGATAGAATCCAGGTGTGGGTCGTAAATAGACATACCCAGCCATCAGGTCGAGATTAACAGATCCCCATTGTATGGCACCGCCCAAGGCAGCAGCGGCTTGAAGACGTTCATGAAGTTCTTCAGCTTGTCCTAGCACGGGTTCACCCGATCCCTCATCCGAGCGCAATGCCCCATGGTGAAGTAAAGACGAATTTCCTGAGAGAGCGAAACGAGAACCCAGAGGATGGTTATACTGAACATGTACTTCAGTAACGCCATAGATAGTACCACCAAAAGATCCGGCATCGCGGGCTCCTTGAATTATTCCCAGTTGTACACTAGGTTCTTTAGGGCTAAGTGGTATAGGGGTTCTTTTGTCAGCACCGACATCTCCCTGCCAAGTAATGCCAGTATGCAAAGAGTTGATGCCAGGATTGGGTCTTTTTATCGCTCCGTTACTGGTATGTTGTATTCCAGCCCTGAGGTATAAGTTTGGGCTGAGATGAATACTTGTACCTATTTCTAACAACCCGTTAAGACGACTTCCCAATGCCATCAATTCAGGTCGTATATCAGGTTCGTATGAGGCAGGACTGTATGCTAAGCCTATACGGAATTCCCAATGTAGTCTATTCTTTAAGCCTGTCCTCAGGTTCCAAGCGATCAAGCCCTGACCCTTGTGTTCAGTAGAGCCTGTGTGCCAGTATCCCAATTCAAGGCCGTGCTGAATACCTCCATGATCTACTCCCCACCCGTCATGATACTCTTTCATCCAAGAAGATCTAATCCCCCAGCTAGGTCCGTCTATAGTAGAGATCGTCCATTCGTGGTGAGGTATCCATTTGCCTAAATCAAAATGAATCGTGTTTGGAATTAAAGAGGCTTGGCTCCAGACACTTGTAATTAGGCAAATAGTATAGGTGAAGGAGAGTAGTTTTTTAATCTTAGTATGTTTTCCAACAGAAGACTTTCTGTTTTGTGATTGTATTCCATAGTTTTTACCTGCAACAAAAATACAGTAACAAAATGAAGGAAAAGAAGGTATTAACTGGCTTTGACGAATGATAGAAACACACTTCTCAAATTATCAAGTTATTGTGTTAGTTATATTTACCTTTAACTTGTTTGTTTTATGAGATAATATATCTATGATGGAAGAAAAGGAAGAAATGCAATGGTTTGAAAAACTAAGACTTAACAGCTGGGAAGTTGAGATCTTAATTGTTGGTTTTGTCCTTGTTATGCTATTTAATATCCCTGATTCATTAAGTCTAGAACTTTCTAAGATGGAAGCGGGATTGGTGGGACGAGGAGTGCAGGATTTCTTGGTATGGTTTGTTATATTTATGACTTTACTTATTATTAGCACGATCGTTAATATTTTAATTGTCAGTTTCTCTTTATATCTTGGTTTAAGAGGTTTTTGGGTTGGTGTACTTGGATTATCTTCAGTATATCCCGATGGTATTAATCTTAAGAAATTAAATTTTAATACAATATTTAACAAGCAAATTGCTAAATATAATTTCAATGATTTTATACTTAAGATTGATAATATCTGTAGTTCTATATTTTCATTTAGTTTTTTAATATCATTCTCAATAGTTAGCCTGTGCCTTTTTTTTATTGAAGTAATTGTGTTAACTGTTTGTTTAGATCGCATAAAAAGCTTTTTTCAAGGTGGCGCAGACTTTGTTTCTTTGATAACCTTGCCTTTCCTTCTTTTCGGATTACTTTATTTTATTGATTATTTTCTTTTTGGAATTCTTAAAAAAATTAAATGGAAGCCATTTGGCTATCTATTTAATATAATTGACAAATTTTATAAGTATATCACCTTTATATTTATCTATGACACACTTTATTATGCATTTATAAGCAATGTAAAGCGGAGAGTTATTTTCTTGTTCATGGTGTGTTGTATTTTTATTTTATCAGCCTACCAATCTATTGAATTTGAGGAACAAATTTATTTCCCCGATGTTCAATCTTCTGAGGTGATTATGAATTCTAGAAACTATGAAGATAAATTTAAGCAAAGAGAATATTATGATGAAGACCTATATCCAGGTTATCCTTTTATTCAATCTGATGTGATATCTGAGAATCATTTGAGATTACATATCCCTTATGACTCTTATATGAATATACCGATAGAAAATTTTTGTCCGGAACTTTCAGATACCTTGTTGTTGGCAGATACATCAGCAGTGCAGAGGATTGAGAAGCAGGAAAGAATACTTCATTGTATTAACAATGCTTATTCTATTTTTATTGATAGTGAGTCAATTGAAAGTGATTTTATCTTTTATGATTATGCACATATCGTCTTGGACATTAAATCTTTCTTTATGCTCATACCTCTTGAACAATTTCCCAATGGTCGACATGTCCTAAGGGTCGAAAAGAACCTGAAAGATAAAATGGATGATATAAGTTTAACTGATGGTGAATTTATTATGAGCTTAGAAAGCGATCAGGATTCTACATATTATATCCCGTTTTACTTCTCTAGATAAACACTCTTTGAAAAGGGGAGAAGGTGTCAAGGGTTCAAGCGACAAATGTAATTTCTTAAAACTAGCCAAACCGTGTAAAGCCGGTTTATCAAATACCCAAAGAATTAAATTTGTGGCTGATTCTTTAGAAATTTTTTATCCTGCAGCTAAAGCATGCGAAGAATTAATAATTGGTGGTTTAAATGATTGGTTTTTGCCATCTTCTGATGAATTGGAACTGATTAGAAGTCAGATGTTTTGTTCCCTGAAGGAAGTTTCGTAACAGAGCCTACTGACTCTTTAGCCTCAGATTATGAGCAACAATTCCAAACAGGTTATTGGTCATCCTCTTTGATGGAAAACTATGCTGGTGCACTCAGCTTATTTATGATTAATGATAATGTATGTGGATTTGCTTTTTTTGAATCTTACTGGGTAAGACCTGTCAGAAGATTTTAACAGATGTGGCGCTGGGCTGAATAAACCACACCCTAACTTTTATTTTCATCTTATATGAGATTAATTGTATATATTTGAAACAGTTTATATTTAGGAGAAGAGGGTTTTACTTTAATTAGTAAAGCCCTCTTTTTCTTGATTCAAAGTCTAAACAATTGTTCTACACCCTAATATTTGTATCTTACATCTCGCAAATACAAGGCTATGAGATATTTACTTACTTCTTTGTTATGTGTCTTTAAGCTGGGATTAGCAGCTCAAGACGATTGTCAAGGTCCGGATTTTAACAATGATGGAGCGATAGGAGCTGCCGATATCATTGTATTTTTAACCTACTATGGCGTTGAATGGCCTTTAATCCCTGAATTTAGTTGTGGAGAGACCATAGCACATCAAGAATACGCTTATCAAACTGTTCAGGTTGGAGATCAGTGCTGGTTTGCTGAAAACTGTCGTTATCTCCCAGAAGTTTTCATTCCGACTGATGAATCTACCACTGAACCCTACTATTACGTTTTCAATTACGAAGGAACGGATGTTGAAGCAGCTGTGGCAACATCCAACTATGAGACATATGGAGTTCTATACAATTGGACTGCTGTTATGACATCGGAGATTTGTCCTTCAGGTTGGCATATTCCTTCAGACGAAGAATTGCAAACACTAGAAATATTCCTTGGTATGAGTGAGTCTGACGCAGCTTACGCAGGTTGTTGTAGAGGTACTGATCAAGGATATCAAATGAAGTCAACAACTGTTTGGGGGTCTATTGGGGCCGGTTCTAACACCAGCGGATTAACATGTCTTCCAGGTGGATTTTTAAATTTTGTGAGCTGGCCTTGGAATCAATTGCTTACAAGTGGTTATTGGTGGACTTCATCGGAAAACAATTCAGATGTATGGTATCGCAGTTTAAGCTATTCAAGCGGCTGGGTTTATCGTTCATCTTTGCCTAAATCCTTGGGTCTATCCGCACGCTGCATCCAGGATTAAAATCAATTATGGTAACCAAACAAACGGCATACAAAATTAGAAAAGCACACCGTTATTTGGGTTTGTTTTTAGGGATTCAGTTTTTGCTTTGGACAACTAGTGGAATATACTTTAGTTGGACAGATATTGATAAGATTCACGGAGACCATTTTAAAAACACGGAATATCAACCCAAAGCATTTGCCAATCTGATAAGCCCCTCACAGCTGAATGTTTCAGGTGGAATAAATACGATTGCCTTAAGAGATATTGGGGATTCTCCATATTATTGGATTAACAAAGAACAACTTTACAATGCCCTGGATGGAAGTGTAAAAAAGAAGATCACCCAGGAAGAGGCTTTGTATATCGCAACATTAAATATGAAAAGTGGTTTGGTGGTAGAAAACATTGAGCAAATTAATGAAACGGGCAAGCACCACGAGTATAGAGAGAAATTGTTACCCGCTTATGTCATATCGTATCAGTCAGACGAAGCACTTAAAGCCTACGTTTCTATTAAAGATGGGAGGTTCCAAACTGTAAGACATCGAGATTGGCGGTGGTTCGATTTTTTATGGATGACCCATACCATGGACTATCAAAGCAGAGACAATTTTAACACCATCATTTTAAGAGCCTTTTCTCTTTTGGGATTAATTACTGTGTTAAGCGGTTTTTTATTGTGGTTCACTTCCTCCCCAACAATTAGAAAATTTTTAAATGTAAGACCATGAGATATTCAATTAATTCTTTGTTTTGTTTTTTGACGTTTGCGGTATTTATGTTTGGTTCATTTGGATGTAAGAAAGGATTCGAAGCCAGGTACGGACCCTTCTATATCATGAGCGATACCACCGTGTATTTCGAGGGGGATATGGGATCACGTATTGACAAACAGTTCGAACGAATGATGTGTGATTATCCAAGTATACAATCCATAACATTTAGTGACTATTGTCCTGGATCAAGGAATGATGAAAAACTTTATATTGCTGCTAGGAATTTAAGATCTCACGAGATTTCTACTATTTTGACGAATCAGTCTGTCATAGAGTCGGGCGCAGTGGATTTATTTATTGCGGGTTATAACAGGCAAACTGCTCCAGGAGCAAAAATCGGAGTGCACTTTTGGAGTATGGGGTCACAAGATGCGGATGACTTCCCCATAGGTCATGAAGAGCACGAAATGTATCTAGATTTTTATGGAGAAATGTTTGAAGATGCAGATTTGGGAGAAGAATTTTATTGGTTTACTAAGGAATCCGCATCATCGAATAACATTCATTATATGACGGATGAAGAAATTAATTATTTCCAACTCGAGACCGAGTAGCTTTAATATTGTAACACAAAATCCCAAAACGATGAGAATTCCATTAGCTGTTATGTCTTTTTTGTTTGTTAGTACACTTTTTTCACAAGGAGAACTTGACGCTATCAATTTTGATGGAGGTGTTGAATTGGCACATTACAATTATTTAAATTCCTTCCTGTCGTTAACGGAGAAAGAGCAAGAGGTGTTTTGGGCTAGATATGAACAGATGGAAAAATCGCAGGCTGAGATTAAAGCCAATCAACGTAGCCTGAAAAAATCGTTGCTGTTTGGTTTTATGAAATCGGATAAGCAGATTATATCCATCGTCAAGCAAATCGCAGAATTAGATATGGCGAAGATTACAGTGAAAAGAGATTTTATTGTTGATTGTGTTGGCATGCTGGATGCAGAGAGGGCGATAAGATTTAGCCTGTATGAAAAAGAATTTAAAAAAATGGCCAAGGCTTTTTAAAGCTTTGCTATTTTTGGAGTAATCCATTTTTATCTTATTTCAAATGAAATCACATTTTCCCTTTTTTAGCACGATCACATTGTTTGTGTTGTGTAATCTCTCTTTTGTGTTTGATTCTCAAGCTCAATGTGAGGATATCTTAACCGAGACCACTTCCAACACTGGTGATTGGGGAGATGAAATGGCCTGGGAGCTCTACGGTCCTGAGCCAAATTCCAATAATTTAGTGGCTTCATTTCAGGGAATGATGGACTATAACAGTACGATAGATACTTTATGTCTATTGCCAGGATGTTATGCTGTAGTGATGTTTGATTCATGGGGAGATGGGTGGAATGGAGGAAGTCTAAATATCGGACTTCCAGAGACAGACATCTCTGTTGTTTTAGATGATGGGGCTCTTGGATATGCGACATTCGAGGTAGAGATTGATACAGATGCTTGTGTTTGGGATTTCCCTGGATGTACTGATCCCAATGCTGAAAACTACACAGTAGGAGCAACGGTAGATGATGGAACATGCTTCGTCCCAGAAATTTTTCTCACTTCTGAAGATGATGAAAGGTCTTACTTCCTTTACACGCCAGATGGACTTGAAGCTGATGCCCCACTAATTTTTGTCCTTCATGGATATTATGGTGACAATATGGGGATGATGATGATTTCTGGAATGAATGAAATCGCCGATTCTGAAGGATTTGCAGTATGCTATCCACAGGGTTTGCCTGATTTTGATGGAATAAACCATTGGAACGCAAATCTCACAGGTATCTCCAACGTGAATGATGTCTTATTCCTCACTGAGTTGGCAGGATATTTGCAAGCTGAGCATGGCTTCAGTAGCGATTGTACGTATAGCTATGGGTATTCTAATGGTGGATATATGAGCTATACTTTAGCTTGCGAAAAGCCCGATGTTTTTCGCGGCATAGGTTCAGTAGGAGGGACGATGAGTGGATATGATTTTGAGCATTGCACTCCCAACCTTGTGCCTGTAGTTCATCTCCATGGAACGAGCGATAACGTCGTTAGCTATTATGCCACAGGAGAATTCGAGGAATATCCATGGTCTGGAGCCGATGGTGTTGAAGATGTAGTCGCCGCATGGGCAAATGAAAACAACTGCACTGAAACAACCACTGAGACTTTACCTGACGTAGATCCAACTGATGGGAGTACAGTTGATCTTATTAAGCACACTGATGGAGATTACGGATATCAAGCGTGGGTTTATAGAGTGAACGGAGGAGGTCACGATTGGTTTGGGTCGTGGGGGAATATGGACATACACTCTTCGGCTGTAATCTGGTCTTTTTTAAGTACTTTTTGTGGGACGACAATTTCAACAAATGATTTGATCCCTGAAAATGGCCAATTATTCAATCACATTGTACATCCAACAAGCAAGCAGATTGAATTGCACGGGTTAGAAAACAGTTCTTGTCAAATATTTGATGGTGGTGGTAAACTCATTGCTTATTCACCTCTTTTTGCAGGACAAACCAAATTTTTCTCTCTTCCCTCATCTGGTCTATACACAATTATCTCTCACCCCACAGATCTCGAAGGCAACTCCATTCAGAGACAAAAAGTTATTTTAAGATAGAGCCTCACTTTACGCAGTAAATCTCTTAAAAGTCTATCATAAGTCCTATTGATGGCAAAACTGTGCCACTCACATTCTCGATTTCCGATATTTGGTATGAGAGAGGGTTGTTAGGATCTACAATGGGATTTCCAGAATCATCACGATCTACATCAAGATAGGGTTGGCCTACAGTCTGAAAATTGTAGATGTTTTGTACGTCGATGTATGCATTAATAGCCCACTCATTAAAGAACCACTTTTTATCTACACGAATATCTAAACCATGGGAAGCCGGGTTTCTTAATGCATTTAATTGATCCCAATCGAAAACTCCCTGTTGTACGACATCCCACACATCTATCGATGCAGATCGATCCACATCATAAGATGTGTATGGAGCACCTCCCACATACCTGAATTTCATTCCCACCTCCCAATCATTCTTAAACTTTTTCCCTGCTGTAATATTGAGGATATGCCTGTTGTCCCAAGAAGAAGCTATTAATTCATCGTTTTTGTCTGAGAACTCACCCCTCACAAATGTATAGGAGAGTATGCCGTAAATAGAGGCAAGGAGCTTCTGCTGAACAAGGAGCTCTACACCATACGTTCTGCCAAAAGAAGTGGAATTAACGGGCTCATTTCCGATTACCCCAAAATCACCCCCCAAATTTGCAAGAGAAAGACTGTCTCTGATTAAAAAGGGGTAATTTTCGTAGGTTTTATAGAATCCTTCTAACGTTACTTTAGACAATAAGCTGGGGTTATATTCTAATCCCGCGATATAATGATCAGCCTGGATGTAGGTGATGTTGTTTTCTTTGTTAGCGAGCAAATCGTTGCTGTCTCTATAACCCATTATCGTATATGGGGGCAATTGAAAATAACGTCCAACATTAAAATTAGCTTTCAATTTTTCAGTCATTGAATATGAAGCAGATAGTCGGGGAGAAAGCTGGTCTAATGGATTGTTCATCTCTTCTGAATAATCGTTACAATCCATGCGTAACCCTAACGAAACCAAAAGCTTGTTTTTCACGAGTTCTTTGCTGACCTGAGAAAAAACAGCGAACTTGTTTAGAGGTAAGCTTGAATCGAAATCGATATTTACAACCTCCCCGTCAACGACAATTTTGTTGAACGTTGAATTCGTATATGTCGCATTTTCGTATCCGACTCCCATGTTTAATTTCCAACCATTTTTACGTACGGTATTTTCTAACCTTACCTTGTTTTCAATCTCTTGTGAGTTGTAATCGAGTATAAGAAACTCTTCTTGTTCAATATTTCCCTGGTACTTTACAGCACTGTTGTTTAAATGATTTCTACTGACAACAAGGTTTTGAAAGCTGTTGGAAGAGAAATGTTTCCAGTTTGCGCCAACAGTATAATTCCATTGTGTGTTCACGGGTAAATTCCCAAGGATATAGTTGTTCCTGCGGATTGCGTCCTCGTCTACAATATCATCATTCGCAGAGGTGTTCAATTGAAAATCGTCGATGGCCCCAAGCCCGATTAGAGTGATCCGATTTTTCTTATCGACCTTGATGGTTTGTTTGTACTGAAAGTCGTTATACGTGGGCAGGAAAGGAAGTCCCAGGGATTTAAATAAAAACTGTAAATAAGAACGTCTGGCGGATAAAATAAACGTAGATTTTTTACCCATTGGACCATCTAATGTCATTCCCACATCACTAGAGCCAAGCATAAATGTGCCTTTCAGACTTTCATCATTTCCCTCTATCTGCCTAAATTCCAAGATGGAACTGAGTGCATTGCCTCGATTTGCGGGGAAAGCCCCAGCATAAAAGTCTACTTCTCGAATAAAATTTACGTTGATCATACCCACTGGACCACCAGAAGAGCCTTGTGTGGCAAAGTGGTTGATGTTTGGCACTTCAATACCATCTAAATAAAATCGATTTTCATTTGGAGCTCCACCACGGACGATAATGTCATTTCTGAAAGACGAAGAAGAAGCTACACCAGGGAGTATTTGTATCACATTAGAAATATCTCTGTTCCCACCGGGATTGCGGTAGATTTCGGATGAGCTAATGGTCCTAAGGCTGACTGGGCTTTCTTCTCTTTTATTGAAAGGCGAAGCTGTAATCACGACTTGATTTAGGCTCGTACTTTCTTCGACCAAAGCAAAATCTAGAGTTGTAATTCGAGCGGATGACACATTGACTTCAGAGCTGATTTGTGTCTTGAAGCCTATGAAGGAACATGTTAAACTGTAAGTTCCTGGTTTAAGATCTGTGATCCGGTAATTACCTTCAATATCTGAAGTCGTTCCGACAGATGTGCTGTCGATGTAAATATTTGCAAAGGGCACCGCTTCGTTATTGATGCTGTTAAATACCCTCCCTTTTATCGTACTGGTTTGTGCTGAGATATAACAAAACGGACTAAGAAGTATAACTCCTGTGATTAACGATTTTAAGTTCATTTATATATTAAGTTCAATCTAGTTTTTAGGCGCGAAAATATTACCCAATGCAGCTTGAAGATTTGCATATTTGAAATCATACCCACAACCCACTATTTTCTCCGATGAAGCACGACTGCCAGTAAGTAATACAACCGCCATTTCGCCAAATAAAAGTTTAAAGAACAGAGGAGGAATGTTGGGTAGAATAATTTTTCTTTTTAAAGCTGTTGCGAGTGCTTGGGTGAATGTATGATTGGTTACGTGATCAGGGGCAACAGCGTTGAATGTTCCATCGATTTCATTCTCTAGTAGGAACATCATGATTTCGCATAGATCATGAATATGTATCCAGGGAATCCACTGTTTGCCTGTCCCTATGCTAGCTCCTAAGCCCCACCGAACAGATGGTGTCATTTTTTTTAATGCACCGGAATTGTTTTTTAAAACGATGCCCAATCTTAATATGGATGTATTGTGTGCTACATTCTTTTCTTTGAAGGTATGTGCAACGCTCTCCCAGTCTTTACAAACTTTCCCTAAATAGTCCTCCCCATTTTTACTTTCCTCAGTTAAAATATCATTCGTTGTCTTAGACCCATAATATCCAATAGCAGATGCTGAGACAAATGAATCTATTTTTTGATTGTTTTTCTGTAATTCATTTAAAATTAATTGAGCACTGTCAACACGGCTGCTGTAGATGTCACGTTTTCTTTTTAACGTCCACCTTTTCTCTGCTACTGATGATCCAGCCAAATGAATGATGTGATTCACATCTTTTAAAGCTTCTGGGTCAATATATTTCAGTTTTATATCCCATTTAAATTCATTTTGTCGCGTAACCTTCCTCGTTAAAAACCTGACCGTGTAGTTGCTGCCCAGCGATTTAGCTAAAGATCTCGCTAACATCCCGTTTGCGCCAGTTATGAGGACAACAGCATTCATCTATTTAATATTATAATAGTTTTGAATATCATTTGTTTACGAGACAACTAAATCCAATAGACATATAATTCATCGTGTTATTGATTCCAGTTCCAAATGAAAAATCATATTGAAAATTCTCATTTGCTAAAAAGGTTAGGCCGGCATCAAAATTACTCACAGGATTTTCAAAATTAACGATTTCACCATAAGGCTCAATGTATATGCCCACTTGATCATTTACGCTAATTCCAAAAGCTACAGAATAAGTTAAATCACCTTGATCCAGTCCGTAGTAATTATATCCTACATTATATCCTATTTCTACATTGTCATTTATAACGTGGGAAATGGATAATTTATTTATAGTACCAAATTGATCATTGGACAATTCTTTTGATCCTGATGGAATAATTAAATGAGAAAGAAAAGCAATAGCGGTATTTTTATCGTCAGGATTAAACAGTTGAATTTTTGTTCCGACTTCAAGATCGCTAATTCCAGTAGTCGATAAACTTTCGTTATCGATTGTTTCGTACTGATTTAACACCCTGATCTCCAAGATTTTGCTCACCCCATATCTAAATAAATTTGTAGGGGCTAATATTTGTCTGTTAGAATTTTGTGTTTCGCCATCAAAGCTAATCAGCACGCCTGTCTCAAGTTGTAAATTCCCATTTCCTACTGAATATGAACTTTCTGTTTGGTCTGGTCGGTCTGTTATGATTTGAGCATCGATTTGTCCAAAAACTGACAGATAAATACCTGAAATAAGTATTGCTCTGAATGATGAAAAAATCTTTACTTGTTGGTAATTTTTGTTCATTTTTTATAAAAGCGTCTATTGCTAAAATGCAAAGGTAAGTTTCAAGTTGTCAAGTTTTTTTATAATTGAAACGATATTTAAATGACTTTTACAACATTCTTTTCCTACCTCAATTTAACCCTTTGACATCTCGATATTTATAAATACATAGCTGATTTACTATTAGTTATATCACTTAAATAACTTTAGGACAATTAGCTGTTTTATATAAAGATCATTTTAGAGAACTTTATTATGTCAATTTAATGTTATTTAATCCTTTAAATATTTGTATACAGCTAATTGAATAAATTTTATTGTCTGCCACATGAGATTCTTTACACAATTAACTACTTTGGTTTTCCTTTTTTTTGAGTTATACAATACATGCTCAGGACTCTTACACTTTAACCATTGAGGCATCTACTCCAACTGTTGCGCCAGGAGCAACGTATCGCTTTTATGTGGATATGCTTAACCCAACAGATAGCATAAGTGCGGTATTTAGCAACAACGATTCAAATCTTATCATCAATACCCTAGATGGAGCTTTTAACAAACCTGTGAATTCTAGTTGGAGTGCTTCCGGAATTAATCCAGCATTTTGCCTTTATTCCCAGAAATTGCTGATGACACCTATGCTACCATAGGTCTTACTGGCCCAGCATCTACTTCTGGTATTGCCGGTGCTGCAGATCCTTCTCTTGTAGAAGACACCTCAGAGCAGATTTCCCTTAATTTCATGACTGATGGAACAACTTCTTTATCATCAACTATAGCAATAGGTTCTGCTTAGTATGCGCTTGACACAGCAGAGAATGGTCTTCCAAATTCGTACATGCGTGTCCTTATTTTTCAAGTAATAACTGCCGGTTCTATTAGTGGTACTATAAACTACCAAGTGTTCCCATTGAGAGTTGATGAAGATGCTGTGTATGCTACTTCTAGCTTCATTGTAGGTAATGATGTTGAAGGTTGCATGGACCCAGAGGCTTGCAACTATCAAGCTTCAGCTAACACTGATGACGGTTCTTGCGATGTGAATGATTAATTCGGAGTTTGTGGCGGTTCAGGTATTACAGAAGGCGATTGTGATTGCGACGGAAATTTACTAGATGTATTAGGTGTTTTTGGTGGCGGTTGCCTAAGCAATATAAATAGTAATAATATACTTGATAATGAAGAGATTATGGGTTTTGCTTACAGCATTGCTTTAAACTATAATCTTGATGCTACCATAGATATAGTAAATTGTGAATTCGGTGAAATAGTGAGTGATTGTCCTTCAGATCTAAGCGGAAATGGCAACGTCGGTTCAGAAGATTTACTGATATTCCTTGCTGACTATGATTTTGTCTTGCGACGATCTGTAGAGATAATCACAGTATTCATTTCCGATTGAGTTGAGTGAGGGTGTTTTGTAGATAAACTTATATTAAAGCACGTTGTCTATTTTTATGAAAATTATGGAATTGAATCTAGGCGTTGAGCTTAGGTTTGCAAAATGAAACCATCCTCTTTAGTAATACCCATTCTAGTTATGCTACTAGTTGTATCTGTAATTGAATGGATGGCATATAGACTTGTAAAGAGGAGGTGGGATTCGAAAAAATGGTGGCCGATATTTGGTAAACTTTGGCTAATAATTACAGCATCCCTATGGGGTTTCGTTACCATCAGTTTAATAAATTTTGAATCGTGGTCGATTCGCATGCCTAATATTGTTGCGGTATTCACGATAGCTTTTTTTGTAAACCTTATTCCCAAGATGATGATGGCGATTTTTCAAGTAGCGGATGACCTTCGTTACTTAACTCAGTTCGCTGTGAAAAAAATGACTCAGGGTGAAGGTAAAATCCCTCGTTCAACATTTTTGAATTACATAGGAGCTGGCCTTGCAAGCGCTACCTTTGGTGCTTTTTTTTACGGTGTTACGAAGGGTAAGTTCAACTTTCAGGTTGAGAATGTTAAGGTGTTAATTGATGGTCTACCGAAAAGTTTTAAAGGTCTTCGTATCGTTCAAATTTCAGATGCTCACCTCGGTTCATTTGTTGGAAGTCCTCAGGCTGTTCACGATGCTCTCCAAACCGTGAACGATCTTAAACCTGATCTGATACTATTCACAGGAGATTTGGTAAATAGTAAAGCGTCCGAAGCAGAGTCATGGATAGACGCATTCTCTAAGCTTGAAGCTACCATGGGGAAGTATTCCATTATGGGAAATCACGATTACGCTGAATATGGCGATTTCGCCCCAGGAGAGAGTGAGGCCAGTATAAAACGCCTCCACGAAATTCACTCAGAGATGGGATTTCATTTGTTGCTGGACGAGCACGTGCATCTCAAGCGCGCTAAAGACCGTCTTGTGCTAGCAGGAGTAGAAAATTGGAGTAAGCGATCTTTCGGACAACGAGGTGACATTGAGAAAGCCCTTGCGAATAGCGATTCAGACTCGCTCATAACCATACTAATGTCGCACGATCCCACACATTTCGAAGAGTTAGTCATGGGCGGCAAAGCCCCAGTAGATCTAACCATGAGCGGGCACACCCATGGGATGCAAATGGGCATTAAAATCGATTTTCTTGGGATTAACTATTCGCCAGCATCATTGCTTTACAAAAGATGGGGCGGCCTATACAAGGAAGGCAATCAGTTTCTTCATGTAAATCGGGGATTTGGAGTGCTTGCCTTCCGAGGAAGAGTGGGGATGCCGCCAGAGATTACATTGCTTGAGTTACTGTAATTGAATGCATCAACCTTACTTTTGCGATAAGCCCATATGGCTGTGGGAATAGAGAACCTCGAGAAGTATCAAATTCTTGGGGTTTTTGCTTTTAGCATTTTTTAGTCAGTACATCAATATACTGTTGTTGTACATTTGATTTTAATCAATAATTCATCTATTATGGAAGAGAGTTTCGTAACCATTTTTTACATTTTTATATCAGCTCTTATTTTAAAAGGGGCTTTGTATATGGTGAAGCAAAAAAACGCAGTAATTATAGAACGTTTAGGTAAATTTAATAAAGTCTCTAAGGCTGGACTACACATAAAAATACCGCTTATAGACAGTATTTCTGGGAAAATAAATCTTAGAGTTCGTGAATTGCCAGTTGAAGTTGAAACAAAAACCAAGGACGATGTTTTTGTAAAAATCGTTGTTTCAGTTCAGTTTTATGTGATTGATTCAATAGATGGAATTAGAGATTCTTTTTATGAGTTGAATAATCCTGAGCAACAGATTCAATCATATGTTTTTGATTCAATCAGATCTGAAGTTCCGCTGATGGAATTGGATGATGTATTTGCTCAGAAAGAAAAAATTGCAATAGCAATTAAGAATGAACTATCCGACACAATGAAACAATTTGGGTTTGACTTTATAAAAGCGCTTGTAACAGATATAGATCCAGATGCAAAAGTGAAGCAGTCGATGAATGAGATTAACGCTGCAAAGCGTATGAAGGAAGCTGCACGAGAGGAAGCTGCAGCAGCTAAAATTAGAGTTGTAGCGGCTGCGGAGGCTGATTCTGAAAGTAAGAGGCTAGCAGGAGAGGGGATCGCAAAGCAAAGGATTGCTATCGCTAATGGATTAAAGGAATCAGTAGAAGAGGTGAAGCTTGCTATGGAAGATCATGTGACAAGTCAAGATGTGATGAATATGCTTTTTATGACACAGCACTATGAAACTGTTTCAAAACTCTCAGAAAACAATACGAGCACTATTTTTATGCCTTATTCACCAGACAATGTTGGTGATCTTCAAATGCAAATTCAAAGTAGTTTGATAGCTGTAGATGAATTGAAAAAATCCAAAGGCAAATAAATTTAGATCTATCTTGTCAGTAGCGGTTATTGATTGACTTAAGATGCATTACTTTTGCGCCCGCAATAGGCACAGTGAAAGTAAAATAGCATCATGAAGAGAATTAACGAGTATAAGAAATTGTTCGAAGTAGATGGTGCAATAGAACTTGCTATGCTTAAGAAAAAGTACCGTCAATTAGTGAAGGAATGGCACCCTGATAAATTCCCTGATGGAGGAAATAAAGCGCTCGAAGCTGAGGAGATGAGTCGCCGAGTTATAGATGGCTATCAATTCCTTGTGAGTATTGCTCCCGCTACGAAAGAAGCGAATTTAGAGGAGTTTAAAACAACGACTACAGAATCAATGATAGATGATCTGCAGCACAAAGGTCTGAGGCTTGAGATGACTTTTACTGATGGAAATACTTATGAGTTCTTTGGCGTAAATAAGCAGCTTTACACAAAGTTGTTAAACTCAGATAAACAGCTAAGGTTCGCTAGAAGGAAGATTTTTAATTCATGCGTTTACCGAAAAGCGAAGAGTGGAGCCAAGGAAGAGTAAGAAGGTTCTAAATTAATTTATGAAAGTCAACTTCAACAGAGTGGGCTTTTTTTATCTTACATCTCAGACTTATACTTTAAATTTTTCTTTTTAGAGCAATTATAATTTGAAAAATTTTGTATTTATGTCAATAAGAACATCGCAGATGTTCTTACATATGTACTACTTTCACACTCATGATTAAAGGACCATTTAAGAATCCGTTTTTTGTAGCTGTAGCACTGATAGCTGTGATTACAATCGGAGCTGTGGTAGTTCCTAAGATGCAGGTTGATATATTGCCGGCATTCCGAAAGTCTGCGATGCAGATTCTCACGTTATATCCTGGAATGCCAACTGAAGTAGTGGAGAAGGATATAACGAGCAGAATGGAGCGTTGGACTGGCCAATCGAATGGAATCCTTAAACAGGAGTCAAAGTCTTTGATGGGAGTAAGCATCGTGACGAATCACTACCGTTCGGATATAGATCCAGCGGAGGCGATGGCCAATACATCAGCCTATGCAATGAGCGATATGTATTACCAACCACCTGGAACTCTGCCTCCGATGGTCCAACCTTTTGACCCCACTGCGTCAACTCCTCTAATGCTACTTACTGCTTCCAGCGATGCTAAATCGGGGAAAGAGCTCTACGATGTGGCTTACTACGCTTTAAGACAAATGTTGTCTGGCGTAAAAGGCATCATTGCTCCAGCTGCATACGGAGGGTCTAAGCGAAGGATTCATATTTACGTGGACCCTGTTATGCTCGAAGCTTACAATCTCACTTCTACTGAAGTAAATGACGCGATTAAGCACAACACAACGATGATCCCTTCCGGGATAGCTGAGATAGGTGACATCAACTACAGTATCGACGCCCAGGGAATGATTAAAAATGTCGAGGATTTTAATGACATCGTTGTGGCGATGGTGGATGGCAGAGTGATTCAGGTTAAGGATATAGGTTTTGCTGCTGACGCAGCGGCAATCCAAACAAACATAGTAAGGGTAGATGGGAAAAATCAGGTGTATCTTCCTATTTTCAAACGCTCAGGCAGTAACACGATTGAAGCAGTAGAAGCTGTACAAGCGGCTCTGCCTAAATTGAAAGAGAGACTTCCAGACGATGTAAACCTCAATGTAATTTTCGATCAAAGTTCCTACGTAAGACGATCCATTTCTGGATTGCTATTCGCGGGCTTAGGAGGACTGATTTTAGTGGCTTTGGTCCTTTTGGTTTTCTTAGGTAATTTTCGTTTTGCATCTATTGCTGTATTTGCTATTCCTCTTAGTGTTCTTGCAGCCCTTGTCGCCTTGCATGGATTGGGACAAAGCCTCAACTCGATTACTTTAGGTGGGATAGCGCTTGCTTTAGGACTTTTAGTAGACAATGCCATTGTAATACTTGAGGGTATTGAGAGGCGAATGTCTAAAGGAACAGAGTCTATGGAAGCCGCTAAAGAGACTGCATCTACAATGGCTGGACCTGTACTTGCTTCGACATTAGCGATAGTTGCTGTTTTTGTGCCGATTTTATTCTTTGAAGGCATAGCGAGTGACTTATTTGGCCCTTTGGCCTTGACAGTGACAGCGTGTATGTTATCATCTTATGTGTTATCTATAGCAGTGGTGCCTCTTGCAGCTGGGATTTTTATGAGAGGCCGAATTGTGAGGATGAAGTCTGATGCAAAAGAGAAATCTGGATTCAATGGCGCACTAGATCAGTTAGAGTTGAGATATGAAAGTTCGCTATCGAAGATGGTGAAACGCCCTATGTTTATAGGGGCATTAATGGTTGCCATGACAGCATTAGCCGTTATCGGAGTGGGAGAGACGGGGTATGAACTTTTCCCGAATGAAGATGTTGGACAGTTAGAAATTCAGGTGAGGATGCCATCAGGCACGACGTTGAAAGCTTCTGAGGCGAAGATTGAGAGTATGGAAGAAATAGTGAGGAGTGAGCTTGGAAGTGATCTGAATTTAGTGATTTCGAACATTGGGGTTTTCTATGATTTACCCGCTGCATATACACCAAATTCGGGAACGCAAGATGCATTTATAGGCGTTCAACTTATAGAAAATGCAGAGGTTTCTACGGATAAATATGCTTCGCGTCTAAGAAATGGCTTCACGAAGGTGTTTCCTGGGGTGGAGTTCAGTTTTTATACGGGTGGACTTATGACGGCAGCTTTAAATGAAGGTAAACCTGCGCCCATAAATGTAAGGATAAAAGGAAATAAACTCGAAGTTTTACGAGATATAGCGGAGCAGGTGAGGAATGAGATAAGGCAGGTTGATGGAATCGTGGATGCAAGAGTGCTTCAGCGTTTAGACCAACCCACGAAGGAGGTTGATATCGACAGAGAGAGAGCGGCGAGAATGGGCGTGGATCCCGTTGATGCTATTAAGAATATGGTAGCCGCCTTTAGTTCAACGGCGACATTTGATAAGTCTTTTTGGATAGATGAAGGAAATGGAAATCACTACTATGTGGGTGTTACTTATCCTGAGTATGAGATAGATGGTGAGGATGTTCTGGGTAGTGTCCTAGTCGCTAGTAAAACAAAGGAAAAGCCTATTCCGTTTAGAAATTTTTCTATTGTAAGAAATAGAAATACTGCTGTGGAGATTAACCATCACAACCTTTCTCGTGTTTTTAATGTTTATGCCAATGTAGAAGGGCGTGATGTGGGGAGGACTTCTGCTGATATCGAAGATCGTATTGCTGATATAAAGGCCAATCTTCCTCGTGGATACTCACTCGATCTTGATGGTGAGGTGAGCGTCATGCGTAGTTCTTTTGCGAATTTAGGATTGGGACTTGGCTTAGCTCTACTATTTGCTTACTTGATTGTCGTCCCACTGTTCAGGTCATTTAAACAGCCCATAGTAATGCTATTAGCATTCCCACCAGCTTTAGCAGGGGTTGTGGGCTTACTGTATTTTACTGGAACTCCTCTGAGCATCCAAGCTTTAATGGGAGCTATCATGGTTGTGGGTATTACAGTGTCATATGGCAATCTGTTGGTAGATAGAATTAACAAACTCCGCGCAGAAGGAATGCCATTAGAAGAGGCGTTAGCTCAAGGTTCTAAACAGCGTCTTAGACCAATTATTATGACAGCTCTAACTACAGTATTGGGACTTTTACCCACCGCTCTAGGTTTCGGAGGCTCTTCCATTAATGAACCTTTGGCACTTGCCGTTATAGGCGGTACGGCGATGGCCGCTCTTCTTACACTTTATGTAGTGCCGGCTGGGTATCGCCTTTTCTCAAAATCTGAATCTGAACTTCGATGAAAATATTTATACCTTTTATAGCTCTTCTCTCTATCACTGCTTTAAGTAATTGTAAGGAGAAGCAGAGCACAGATTCTCCTCAATCGACCTATTCAACAACTTCTACAAAGATAACAGTTGAGACGATTTTTCCTACGATGCAGATGTACCAAAAGAAACTGAAGGTAGTTGGGACAGTCGATCCCCTTCAACAAGTAGACTTACTTCCTCTTGAGTCTGGCTCAATAAGGAAAGTCCTTGTAGATATTGGCGATCGTATAACAAAAGGAGATTTACTTGTAATTTTAGAGAACCCTATTATTACTCGTGAAGTTGAGACACTGAAGGTAGAAGCAGAGGCTGCTAAGAAGCAATTAGACAGGTTGAAGAAGGCTGCAGATACTGCCTCTGGCCTTATCCCCGCCGCTGAGATAGACGCGGCAGAAGCAACTTCTGCAAGAGCGTCATCGGCTCTTTATGCAGGGATGGATAGACTAAGTTTTTTAGAGGTAAAAGCGCCGATTTCAGGCGTTATTACGAAGCGCAATGTTCACCCTGGCGCAGTAGTGGAAAATGGCCTCACAGCTCCCAATCAACCCCCTATGTTAACCATCATGTCTTGCGCTGATATAAGAATAAAACTCCCATACCCTGAGCGTGATATGAGATTTATCTACTCAGGAGCAGAGATTGAGTTGCACTTCCCAGACTTAGATAAAACCATCAATACGAATGTAACTAGAGTAGCCGCGTCAATAGACTCAGACACAAGAACAGTAGATGTGTTCGTAGATATGTCGTATGCTGATTGTTCCATTCGTCCAGGTATATACGTTGAGGGCGCTTTAATTGGAGGTTCTCAGGACAGCCTGCTTTCGCTCCCTACAGGAGTACGATTTGTAGAGAATGGACTTCCATTTGCTTCAGCTGTCATAAATGGGGTTGTGAAGAAAACTCCACTTACGGTACATGCAGAAGATAAACACAGCATCGCTTTTTCTGCAGAAGGAGTGAATTTATCTACAGAGTTTATCATCACAGGTAGAAATCTTGTAAAAGAAGGAGAAGCCGTAAACACAAAGTTGAAGAAATGAATCCCCTCAGACACATATTTTCATGGGTATTTCTTGCATTAATCTCTTGTTGTTGGGATCAAGATTTTTCAGCCCAAACCCAGACTCTTTCATCTAGGCTTACCACTGATCTAGTCATTGAGTTGGCACTTTCATCTCCAGTATTTCACAATGAGGCCACAGCACGATTGAATTTAGCCAGTGGGAAATTAGAATCCGCTAGAAGATGGTGGATGCCATCAACAACATTAGGTGCTACCAGATTTGTTCACTCAGGTAATGCACTAAACGCTAATGGTGAGATGTTCACTGAAGTCGATGCTCGTAGTGCTGAATTGGGATTCGCACTAAGTTTCAATGCAGATGCCAGTCGCGGATTATCAGGTGTTAAATCTGAGAAGCTGTCTTACCAAGCCACAATACAGGAAGTTAAGTCTGATAGAGATGCGTTTGTGCTATCTTGTGTGAATACCTTTATTTCTGCAGTTGCAGCAAAACGTGATTACGATTTTCACAAGCAAGCTCTCGAGGAACTCCTTTCCTTCGAAATACAATATCAAGCTCTTGCTGACTTAGGTCTTAGGCCCCAATCAGATGCTCTTTCAGCAAGAACTGAGAGACTCCAGTTAGAAAGTCTACTGCTTACACTCAAGGCAAACATTGCTCTTGTAACGGCAGAATTGAAAGGGGCGTTGGGGATGTCAATCAGTCCAGAGATTGATAGTGTTTGGCCTGATCCGAAAGCAATGCCCTCATTAGAATTGATTGAACACTTTAATTCGGATGTCATTGCCAACTCCTTCGACGACATGAAACTTCCGGCAAGGCGAGCTTTGAGCTATAGGGTAGATCAGGCAAAGGCAAATATGAGGGGGGTGTTTGAGGAGGTCTGGGCTCCAGAATTGAGGTTCAATCCCATGTATACTTCTTTCGGAACAGAATTTCTTTCTACCTCTTTGGCACCTACGAATGAGTGGGTGACCTCACTTGTGTTTTCGTTTCCTATAGAGAATCTGTTGCCTGGAGGGAAAAGGAAGCAAACCGCAGCTTTAGTTGATTATTCTGAGGCAAGATTGTCGGAATGGGATCTGAAGCATTCAGCTTATGTTGAAGGTCTTGTCGAGAGGATCTCACTAATGAGTAAAGCATTAGAAAGCTCTGAACAAGCAGTATCCTCTGCCGATTTATCGCTTTCGGATGTAGTTCTTCGCATGACCCACGGGATTGTGGATCCAGTTGAACTCCTGTCTGTACAAAGAGCAAGATTGAATGCTCATTCAAGAGCTATATCTTTGAAGGAACAATTGCTGAAGTTAGAGTTTGAACTTATCTCAGAAACCAATCCCCAATGGAATTAAGATTCTTCTTATTTAACGTATGTGCCTTGCTGGGAATTTTCTCCTGCTCGTTTGCCAACGCCCAATACTCATTGGTTGTTGAAACAGAACACTCCGTCTCAAGTGAGATGTTGAGATATCAAATTTATTTAAAGTTCGAAAACTCCACCGATAGGTTGAGCGCGATCTATGGAACGGACCTAGATCACATGTGGATAGAGGCGCCTGAGGGTGTCTTCAATAGTCCTTTCAATGGTGGTTGGTCTGCCGCTGGGATGAATGTTCAATTTTTTGATGCTATGCCCACTTTAGAGGACGATTCTTACGGAACGATAAATCTTACAACATCTGCTATTCATTCTCCTGAAGGTTCACAAGACCCCATGATGGTTGAAGACAGGGGGAGCCCATGGGCTACCTTTTTCACAGAAAATGGTGCCACGCGCTTGGACATTAATACGTTAATCGGAGGTTCTTGGTTTGCCCTGAAAAGTGCTTCGAATGGTTTGCCAGATAAGAATAACCGTATTCTTATAGCCCAAATCACAACCTCAGGTTCAATAAGAGGTGAGATCAATGCTCAGATCTTCCCTTTGGGAAATGGCAAGAATTCTATGAAGGTGAAGTTTGCTTTTGATGGAGTAGGAGAAACAAATGGTGTAGAGATTTTAAGGTAGTATTTAGAAAATTATCTCCACCCTTCTACTCGCAAATATCTCCGAACGTTGACAAGATGATAAGTACATCGCTAACCGTTATTGAATTATCTCCGTCAACATCGTATGAGCAATTCACTGTGCATCCGAATTCTGAGAGTATCGCTAAAACGTCAGCTACAGTAATATTTCCATCTCCATTTAAGTCTGTGGGACAGCCTTGATCTACATAACAATAGCTAGGACCATATACTGCATTACCTAAGAAGAAAGAACATGCTGGTTCATTTTCGAAACTGACAGCTAAATTCAGCCAAGTCCCATTTGACGGGATGTCAATAACATAAGTTGAACCTGACGCTTGAAGTACAATCGAATTTCCATTGACTAAAAACTCACCTGATTCAGGCGCACCTGTATAATCAACAGTAAAACTTACGGAGTAATCTCCTGTGGCGGGATTGCATTCTGTGTATGAAACGACTTCAACATCTAAAACATCACAAGGGATATCTGCACCTGTCCAAAACTCATATCCATGAGTTCCATCTCCTACATATTCAAAAGGAGGGAGGGCATTAACGAAAGTCCCAACTTCCCAAAAACCTAGCGACGAGCTGACAGATTCGTTTAAGCTTCCTGTGCCACCCCATTGAATATAATCCATTAATACGTTGGTGGGTCCGTACAATTGCAAATCGCCAAATGTTTCGTCAGCTTCCCAATCTACCCAGGCAAATTGAAGTTCTCCACCTGCATCTAAATATAGATTTTGGCTTCCAGAAAGCTCATCAAAGGAGTTGTAAACTCCGTTAGAATATACTCCCCAATCACTTATATCACCACCACACCCTGAGGTGTTCTTGACCTTAATGACATTAGAATTGGGATTTACATATTGCAAACGAATCAAAGCACAGCACGGATCCCTTTGAGTATAGCAATTTAGAGTGTCTGCAGAACAGGTTTCTTCCGTAGTGACAAATATCTCAACGTCCACAGCCTCACTATTTGCTTGTGTATTAGCTAAAGAGATTGTCTGAGGACTGCTGTTGATTGCGTGTAAGGTTCCATTAACGTTAAAAAAACCTGAACTTGGTGTGTTTTCGTGGGAAAGTATCAGCTGTTGGGTGTAGGTGTTCGTCAATGGGTTACAGGCAAGCTGAGAGCCGGATGATATATCAAGGATTGCACATACGGGTGCCACATATCCTTCACATCCTCCAAAACAACTTCCGTTGTTGTTGATTGCTGGTTGTAAGCCATAAATTTGAACTGTAGGATGAAAATTTAAAACATTTGGCACTGAGCCATTTGTATGGCAGTAGCTCATGATCGTTCCTTCACTCACAGGGCCACCCTCATAGTTACAACCACCTTCAGGACTGACACAGTTGTCAATAGGACCGCCTGGCCATCCACACCATTGGGTGTGATTCGACCCGAGGTTGTGTCCGAGTTCATGTGCTACTACCATAAGGTTCCAGGTCCAGCTAGAAATGTTATAATTAGTAGTTCCCGATAAAGCAGAACTAAATCCATAAGCCCAAGTGCTACATACAACGTCTAAATATGCGATACCACCTGTGCCTGTATCTCCACGCTTAGTAAGAAGATGCGTTTCATCTCTTTGAATATTGTTTAATTCAGGGTCATTAAGCCAAGTAGTTCTAAATACATCAAGCATCTCACCAGCTTGGTTAGTGTAATTGGACATGGGGTCTGCAGTTTGCCATATATGCACATAAGTCGTCTGTAGGAAAACTAAATTACCCAACTCTTGGGTGTAAATCTGAGATACTCCAGTCATAAGTGCTAAAGCCCAATCTGTAGCGCTAAGAGCATTTCCAAATGTTGAGTATGTATAACTGTCAATGTCTACAGCGATTTCAGCACATCCAGAAAGTGATTTCTCGGACCTTTCCTCTAATTCGCGAGCTTTATGCCCATCTCCCGTTCCCACTTCTTCCATTGCACACTCAAAATCTCGGGCAACAATAAGATTGTTTACGTCAAATAATATATGTTCTCCGTCTGTTGCTTTGTCATCAACAGGCTTAACCTCGATTTGCATTCCATTGTGCTGAAAAGTACCTAAAACATGATCAGTCATCAGCACAAAAGATCCATTTCCACCTTTTATCTTGTAGGTTTTAATTCGCGGAACGTAATCCATCTTTTCATAACCTCTGTCTGAATGAATTCCCACCTTAACAGTTGCAGGAAACGGCTCAAACCTCTCTAAACTTAAATTAACCTGACCTCCATTGAAATCAGGAAGCACAAGTATAAACTCTACGGGATAACTCTTTCTAAGTTCTTCAAAAACCGTTATATCTAGTGAAATGCCTGCTGTTCTTGAATCATCGACTGTGATTGCTCTAACTTCTGAGGTTGAAGGTTCGAATAATTGAGCTGAGACAGAGAAATTCAAGGATGCAAATGCACACAATATAAAAGCTCCACAAAAAAATCGATGAGAGTTTATCATTTTATTTTAATTTTAACAAGCTGTTAAGTATAAGGTAAATATTCTAACAGGACTGACCAAAAGCAGCTAATAGAGCTAACACATCAGTCACTGTAACCGCGCCATCGTCATCAACATCCGCTGTACAATTTGCCGTACAATTGAATTCACTCAAGACTAATAGAAGATCAGCTACTGTAATTGCCCCATCGCCATTTAAATCGTTTGGACAAGCACAGCTTTCATAATCGCAACTTTGATCGTCTATTGTTGCTGTAGAGTCGTAATTGCATGCGGAGGAGTCTGTACATCCAGCGCAAGTAATATAATCACAAGATCCTGTCAATTGACAGCCCGCATTTTCATCGTAGTTGCATGCAGATGGAATCATACATCCTCCAGCTAAACAAGATCCATCATCTAAAGTCGCAGTCGAGTCATAATTACAAGCTGAAGAGTCTGTACATCCGGCGCAACTAGAGTATTCACATGATCCATCGTCTATATTCGCAGTCAAGTCGTAATTACAAGCATCAGAATCTGTACACCCAGCAGAATCACCACTTACGCAGAAGTTTACTGTTTCAGATGACGCGAATTCTCCACCACTCACAAGTGTTTCTCCTTGAGAAGTAATTTCATAATTTCCAATTCCGTAACCACAGCAAATTCCATCTCCGAAACTGTCATAAATGGTCAAGTCATAGCATCCATTATCTACACAAACAGTACTTGAGTATATAGTTCCGGATGATGAGTATGGTCCACCTGTCATCACTACTGATCCACTTGCATCTGCGATGCTCCAAGTCGTCTCACCAGGGTAGTTGTCTGTAAGAATTGTAAACGTAATTTCTACTCCTCCGATGATACATGAACCATCATCGATCGTTACGCTGGGATTATAGTTACAAGCAATTGGGTTTGTGCAACCTGAGCAAGAGGATCCGTCTCCACCACAAATATCACATATGTCATATTCTGCACAATTGCCATTGTCGTAAATCGCCTCTGGGTCATAGTTACACGCCGTTGCGTCAGTACATCCATATCCGCCGCCACAAGAGTACACAGTTCCGGCACAAGTTCCAATACAGGAGGCAGAATTAGCTCCAGGATTGAGGGCTTGATTGATTGTAACTGGGTGGAATTTTAAAGTAACACCATTTGAGACTGTATGGCAGTAGCTCATCATTGTTCCAGTCGATTGATTGCTCCAACCGTCGTAATCTGTCAAACTACATCCACCTTCAGGACTGACACAGTTGTCAATAGGTCCTCCAAAGAAATTAATAACATTACCATTGTCATCATTGTAAGTCTGAGATAGCCAAACACAAGATTGCGTATGCTCAGAACCGAAATTGTGCCCTATTTCATGCCCTACAACATTTAAATTCCAATTATAACTTGGGATGTTAAAACTGGTGTTGTTATCCATGTTGGCACTAAAAGCAACCCCGTAAGAATTACAAAGCCCATCAAGCCAAGCGATTCCACCAGTTCCAGTATTTCCCCTTTTCGTCATGAGGTGTACCAAATCGTGGTTCGAAGCGTTTAGGGTAGCATCGTTTTGCCATGTTGATCTTAAGGCATCTAGCATAGAACCAGCATTTTCCACATAGGAAGCATAAGGGTCAGTGGTAAGCCAGATATTAATGTACGATGCCTGTAGTGTCACCAAGTCATTCATTGACGTCCTATAGATTTCATCCACACCAGCAAGAATAGCAAGAGACCAATTTATAGCGGCATCACAATCCCCGAAAGTGTCATACGTATACTTGTCTATATCAATAGCAATCTCAACACATTCTAATACCATCGATTTCTGAGAAGCGATTTTCTCCACTTTTTCTTGAGCGATATCATCTGCCGCACAACTAAAGTGACTATCTCCACGACTGTCATTGACATCAAACAATACATAGTCAATCGCTACAGAAGTAATGTCTGTTGTCTTCAGTTCTGTTGGTCTTAATTCAAACAACCTGTCTTTATACCTTAAAGATGCAATTAAGTAATTGTTGAAAACGACCATCGACCCACCTATGCCTGGTCCTGTCAAATCGTAGGTGATTAAATCCGTAGTGAAATCATGCTCTACCACTTTTACTTTTCCAGCTCCGTCGTCAACTCGCTCTCCAACAGGAATGAACCTTGGAAAAGGACATGACTCGAGTAAAGTGATCTCCACCAGCCCTTCGCCCGGCAATTGAACTTCCCAATACAGGAGGGGGGTAGTCGTTTTTCTCAGCTCTTCAAACCCCTTTTCTTCCATTATAAACCAAACACTTTTATCCTCATTAATTGTGGGAATCTCAGCAAGTGCTTTTGTATGAAGAAGCGGTGTTTTTTGGGCAAAAGCAACGAAAGCAAATGAAGAAAGCGACACAGAAAAAATAAAACGTGAAAAATTGTTCAACATAGGAATAAGGTTATGATAAATTTAAGACGCTTGATGCCTATTAAAGGTTGCCGCGCTCTATAAAGAAATTTTCAACTCTTTCTCCGACGTTTACCTTAATATTTGTGTGAAACAAATTGTAATCTCCTACATGCCAATTGTCTTGATGCAAAAGCTTCCCCCCAATGACATGTGGTGCGTCGAGCCAAAGTAAACCTTCATGCACTCGTCCTGTTAGTTTTCCTTTATATTTAATCTTATACTTTTCAGTTAAAATGCCTAAGTGCTCCTTTCGATCATTCACTTGTCCATTGTAATCCCAGGACATTGGATTGATACACTTTGGGGCATCTAATCCAGCGGCCATTCTCTCGTCATACCAGACCGGTGTGTAGCCAGTCGCGTAGGTCATCCAGGAGCAATAACAATTCACATCATCATTGCTCTCACAAGGCTCAAGCGTGTTAAAGTCCCCATCATAAACCCCCCATCCCAACAAATAACTTGTCACCAAACGTTCCCCCAGTTCTGTCCCATCAAAAAACTCTTTAAGCAATCGTTTTGCATGAAATGTTCCTTGACTATGCCCTGCAATAATGATAGGTTTGCCACGATCTGAATTTTTAAGCCAAAACAAAAAAGACTCCCTCACATCACCATATGCCACGTCTAAAGCATCGACACACAAATCACACACCTTTTCATCAAGGACAAAAACCCTAAAATGTGCTTGTCTATACCTTGGAGCAAAAACCCTCCCAATATCGAAAAAAACCGATGCTTGATGACGCATAGGCCACAAATCAACCGATCGGTTTATCTTCTTATCTCCAACATCAGCAACCCATTCTCGCCCTTCATAATACATTGTTGGGTGAATATAAAACACATCGACTTTCTTATTATCGCCCACACCATTCAAAGACCAGTTTTCAGTCAGGGTGTAATCTGGTTTTTCAGGCAACGGATCAATCGAATTTGGAATCCGATTTCCATCCTCATTAACATACACTTCATCCTGGAAGCTATCCTTACATCCTGTTATAAAAAACAGCAAAAAAACAAATACAACCGATAGGAGGCTTTTCTTGATAGTTTTCTTCAGCTTTAACATGATTATATTTATATAGCTATTCTTAAAATTTTATTTAACAATTAATTATCTCAAAATTAATAAAACATTGGTGTCGATTGAGTTTTCTGTTATAAATGGCATATCTTTAAAGCGCTAAATTTTATAAATTTTAGAATATGAACCGTA
>Ga0209630_10000561_pt1 | contig 42596 bp, 37 predicted proteins | sample COG_01_FD_184745 | JGI IMG/M metagenome (GOLD analysis project Ga0209630, IMG submission 184745) | Pelagic Microbial community sample from North Sea - COGITO 998_met_01 (SPAdes) (version 2) | ecosystem: Environmental > Aquatic > Marine > Neritic zone/Coastal water | place: Helgoland, sampling...
CCTCAACTTGCCTCAACTTCGTGATAATCTCTTCCGGCTTCGGTCGTTTGTTCGTCATTATCGGTCCTCCGTTTCCTAAACATAGCGCTGGACCAGTTCAGATGGGGAGGCTCAGCTGTCATCCGAAGATTAGTTGTCAGTGTTCAGAAACTTTTCTAGCATAAAACTATTACCTTTGGACGATACTGCCGTGTCTCTACCGATACTATAAATTGCACATTCAACAACACTTATTTTTACGTCAATCTTCTTCACTAGACGACTATCGTCACTCAGCTTCTCTATACTGCGTGATGTAACCAAGCGCGGTAAGTTTCCAAGACTTGCATCAATTAAACTACCGTGTCCAAAGTCTAAATTTCTATCAAACCAAATATGTAAGCTAGCATCAGCAGCAACAATTTCTTGCAGTACCTCTAGTGCATCTTCGCATAGACTTTCACACTTGCTGTCCAATTTATATGCTGCAGACTTCTTACCCTTTCGATGGTAAGCATCAGAACGATTACGCATCATAATCGCTTCTTTCAACTTATTTTCATATCGCTTTAAGTCGCTTGGCTTTTCTTTTAGTTCATCGCGTATCTCTAACTGCTCTAGCCACTCAACTTCTATCTGTGCGTACTCATCTTCACTTAACCAAGTTTGAAGCTGACGGTTTTGCACGTTTTCTCCACGCTTAAGTTTGTCAGCTATTGCTCCGAGTTTAGCGAGACGTTTGTTTTCTTCAGCTGTTAGTATGCGACGTGGGTTTGTTTTATCGATGCGCTCTTGTAGCAACTTGCGAAGTTTCCCACTTGGTTTCTTCTGGCTGTCGTTCCATTCAGTCATCAATCTCTTTTGCCTCTAAGCGAGTCTCCAGTGCGACAAGAAAACTATCACTTTAATTTAGCAAGACCGTTAGTAGTACTGAAAAATTCGTCAAGTTCACGATAACGGGGTATTTGAACCAATCCGATAGCACCAAATATTGCTTTTAATATTTGTGTATTTCTATTCATGAGACTTCCACAACGCATTAAGCTTTCCTTCCATGGACAATTGCTCGTAAAGCTGCAAATCTTCAACAGTATCTACTTCAAGCCACCCGTGGCTAACATGGGCAGGCAAAACCATCCATCCAGCATCAATCAATAGCTGCAAAAAGCTTGTCATATACATTTGCATAAAAGTACGGCCATCATAATGAGAGGCGCGATCTAGTCGGTCATAAAACGAGATAAAATCAGCTATTTTTTGAGATCGAATTTTGATTAAACCTGTATATTGACCATTAATATCGTCTAAAGAAGTCGGTTTTTTTCCCAATTCAACAATTTGACCGTGTTTGCCGTATTTAAGCGTTTCTGCATCATTTAATGGATTTTCATTGCGGGCAGACCATAGTTCAAGCCACCCATCATCGACCATAACGACAATGTCACCATCAGTGTCTAAAATAGATTGAAGATTCTTTTGTTGATAGACAATGTCGCCATAAGAGATAAGTACATCTCCTTTCGCCTGTTCCAGAAATAATCGAGCGGCAAAAAGGCTTTCGACCATGTTTGTGCTAGCGAAAAATTCATTATGAAACATTTGATGCCCGAGGGCGGCGAACTTCTCAGCCTTGTACCCAGTTGCGATTGCAATATTCTCAATCCCGCACGTTTTTAAGGTGTCTATTTGATGAGAGACAAGAGACTTACCCAACAGAGCAACAAGGCCTTTAGGTCGGTCGCATGTAAAAGGTCGTAAACGGGTTCCCTCGCCAGCCGCGAGTATTAAGCAATGTGTCATAATCCAAAATGCCCTTTAATAAGTTCGCAATCGCATTGTAGCGGTGGATTCTCACGTTCTGGATGCCACATAATGCCGAGGACCTTATCTTTTGGATGGCAAAAGGCTTCAATATTATCTTCGGCATCATGAGCAAGAGGAATGAGTTCTTTTCCCAGTGTTTTACGTAAAACAGCGTAATCGTGAAAACTGTTAACCTCCGAGGGAAACTGGAATGCCGTTGCCGAATCTTCTGCCACCAAACGGTGTTTGGTTCCTGCGTGCCCTTTGACTTTAGTCAACTGTCCACTGTAGTAAGCGTTAATTACTTGCAGACCTCGGCATACGCCTAAAACAGGCTTACCGGTTGACAATGCTGATTTCAATAACGCGTTTTCGTAAGCATCCCGTTCTGGGCTAAGGCTTGCTGGTTCATCTGTTGAATCCGAGCACTCAACGAGAGTATTTCCACCGCTCAAGATAAGGCCATCTAGTTCAAGCGTTTTCCAGAGGTTGTCCGCAGCGCTGGCTGATACCAGCGAGAGAGGCACGGGCAAGATATCTATAGAAATCAAAAACTTTGCCCAATTTATATCAAGGCAATCCATCATCTCGTTATAGCGAGGATGTTTCATGACCCTTTGAGTGATTCCAACGCGCTTTTTAAACAAACTCAAAATGTTCTCTCCGACAGTCAAGCATGAGTTTCCCCTCACGAAGCCCTTCATAAAATTTGTCACCAATTCCAATAGCGGCAGGGATTCCAAGTTCAGCACAGCGAATAGCCATATGAGAATTTGCACCACCGTATTTTGTGATTAAACCTGCAATGTCATGGGAGAAAATCCAGTCAAAACCCGGATCAGCACTAGGTATAGCGATAATCTTGCCCGAAATAGTCTTGGCTTGATCAGATTTAAGAAACACAAAGTCTGCAACGATTGTTAGTCTGGTTATGAAATTAACTTGCGATTTTTCTTGATCAAATCCAAAGAAATCTTCTTCTCGTGAAATAAAACACGGCAACTTAGCGAGCTGTTGTTCTGCAAAAGCAGCCTTTCGCAATTTAACAAATTCTGGAAGCAGTCTCTCGTTTAACTGACCCGTTCGCATCGCCCTAATGTCATCAAACGTAAGGAAGCCAACATCTTCACGAGTTAACTCCAGCGTTTTTACACCATAATTAATAATAAGATCCAATGCCATGCTTAAATTGCGGGTAAAATCAAATTTAGTTCTCTCACGTGCTTGGATCGCCTTACCCATGTATTCAATGAAGTCGTCCAGCTCGAGCTCAACAGGGAGCTGTTCCAGAAACTCTTGAAATCCCTGACGCTCTTGTTGGGTAAAAGAAAAACTGTGCTCACTTTCATCTTTTGTAAAGTGGGGTTGCTTGCTGCGGACAAAATAAAATGCCGGATTTTCCCAATAGGCTAGTTGATTTACATCATAAGTCCCGGGCCTTAGGTGGCCAAATTGTCTAGTAAGATCATCAGTGGTAGCATTATTATCCGCAAGGGCCGATTGAAAATCACTAGCGACTGTTGAAACGGATGTTTGGAACTCAAGCATACGATCTTGGGTTAAGCAGCCTACTTTGACGAAACTTTTTAACAGTGTCACTGCGACAAAACCTGCTCGAGCGGAATGTGAAAATGCCAATGTGCCAAATTGCTTGCAATCCTGAATAAGCTGGTAGATCTTATCGACTGGTCTAAGGTCAGCCTTTGTCAGTAGCTCAAATCGCGCTTTTAGTACATTTGTAGAAGAAGTAGATTCATCCAATAGCGTAAGTGCATTGACCGTTATCTCCTTAAGCGCTCGCTCAAGTTCGATAATATCAAGCTCTGATACATTTCTATCTTTAAATCTTTGCTTAGCATCTTCTCTAAATGTTGGAGCCCAAATTGTAAAAACAACATCCAGCTCCAATTTATCATGGAGGTGGGGGTTTTCCATCAGTATATCTAAATAAACATCGACCAAACGCAAAGCGCAATCATCCGTCAAATCGGCTGGAATGAATGAGTTTATAGATGCGCGACAGTCGACATAAGGCTGGGCACAAAAGTTATATACTAGTGGAGCAGGGGTTATATCTCTATAGCCAAACTCCGAACGTTGTTTGGCCCAAGTCTCTTCAGTGATAAGATGACTGTATAGGTTGACTGCAAGGGCATTGGGTCTGGGTCCAATAATTTCAGCTGGATTCCAGTCGGTCATCCCGGAGAAAACAGTATATTTACCCAAAATATGTGGAGGCTTTTTCTGCCAAAATTTGAATTGTTGTTTAGCATTTTGTAAATGCAAATTAAAAGTTTTCTCATCTAATTCGTAGTGGATATGGCCTACAGTAATCGGACGAATTTGGAATGTGTAACAATGACCAGTGTTATCAATGGCAAATTCGATATCTAGCTTGTTATATCCCAGCAACTGCTCAAGCTCCTGGGCAGCGTCAATGACTTTCCCCAATCGTGGGTCAATACTTAGGATAGAGTTAGTTTCATGACGAAATACGATTATTGTTCTTAGGTCAGAGGTTTGCCCTGATGTAATTGAGTCCGTTTGACCAGAAACATCATCATAGTTAATTGTATAGTAAGGTGCACCTGTGTCCAGGTCGCATGTAAATATTACCCCCGACATGGTCACGTCGGTGATAAAAGGCTGTATCAGAACCTGTGCATGTGAAAGACACTTTCCATAGGATGAAAATACATTATCAATTGCGTTACGCACTGCTTCAGCATCATTGCAGTCAACATTCAGTACGCTCTCGAAAACACCAGCGTTTGCTGTATCCCAACCATCTTCTTCATTGGAGCTGGAGCGAATAATTAAGCGCTGTCCTGCAAACTTTGATTGTACTTCTTTGATCGCACGCTTTGGGTTCTTTATCCAATCAGAGCTGGTGTGAGTTATTTGGTCGCAGACTCTGCTTTTTTTCAATTTAGGCTGAATACGACTTAGTGTTTCAGCCTTACTGCCCAGAATAAAATGAACAAGATCGTTTTGATCATTCATCTCTGCCCAATTACCAGCCACATCGTATGTTACAATCTCAAAACCTTCCTCTTTGAGATCTTTCAATAAATCAACGAAACCGCTTTTAGATTGGTAAACGTCTCTATGCTGTGAAATCCATTCCATTGCTCTGGGCGAAAATTTGACAAGTCCTGTATATTCTACCTCCCCATGAGGCTCGATATTCAAAGTTTCAGCAAACTCAATATCTTCTTGCGATCGATTAGAAAAGCGCTGCCTCCATAAACTGTCTATTGCGACGGTAACATCACCTTTGATGCTAGTAAACTCTGCCAAGGTTTCGGAATAAAATACGGTATCTCCATACATGACCAAGGTTTGCGAAGAGTAGTCTTGCACAACACTGAGAAATGAATGCAATGCACTGCTGTTTTCCCAGTTAAAAACATGTCGAAAAATAAGGTCAGGGTAATCGGTTATTAATTTTTGATAATTATAGCCAACAGCAACATTGACTTCACTGTTAGGTAGTGCCGTCTCAATAACATGTAATTGCCAATCAATAATATTCCTGCCATTATCTATTGACCATAAACTGCAAGGTTTATCCCAGCACTTGTTATCACCAGCAGCAAGAAGAATTAAATTAAGATGGTTCATTAGTAAAAATACTTAATTGTTAACAGCCCGGCAATAAAGCCAAACTATTGATTTCTTTGAATGGGTTAGCAACTTCGTTCTTCTTTGCTTCAGCCATCTGCTGCTAGATAGTTTCCATTTCAGCTTTAAGTTCGTCATAAGATTTCATCACACATCTCCTTTGAATAAGTTTTTGTGTCATCATATAGATTTTGGGAAAGGTTGGGAAGCACGTTTTTTCTACGTCTAGTGCTGTGTGTTTTCATTAGACAAAAGTATTTGCACAGCGCCTCACTATGCCAGCCCGTCTACTTGTCAATTACATAGCCATACAGCTACAAACCGTGCAGTTTTGACGGTTTTAACTATAGTAACCTACTGGTTTCGTTGATTCGGTAACGGTGGCTGTGGACGAATAGGCGTGAAGTCTGTTGGTTCGGTGTCTTTTGGTATCTTTTGCTGCTGTGGTTCTTGTCTGACTATCTTCGTCTTAGGAACAGCTACCGTGCGTGTCACAGTCTTTGTCTCTGGCTTAGCCATCTTCTTTGCTAATGCAACGACACTGCTGCTTGTGCTCAACATCAACTCAAGTGCTGACCACTTTGTTTCATCGTCCACACGCTCTATTTCACCACGTATGGCGTTTAAAGATTTTTGAATATCTTGTAGTGCACTCTTGTTCATACAGTTATTTAGCAACTTGCAGATTGGGGTGGGTAAAAATCACCACCTCACTTCTGTAAGTACTCCACCACAGAAAACCGCTGCACGAAAATTTACTGTCTAAATACCCATTTTCGGATGACGACTTTGCTCGTTTGAAGTTACAGTGTTATTTGTCAAACTCTCACCTCGTCTTTCCACCACCCCACAGCATCAGAATTTATCTGCTTGTGACAACGTTCGCTGAGTTCAATGAACTGTTTGGCAAGCTGTGCGTGACGCTCTGTAGCCGTCATACAGCGTCCGTAGTGCTGTAGCTTGCTTGCACATATAGCCAATGTACCCACACTAGGTTTAACACGCTTAAAACGCAGCGTACGCACGTAGCACTCGCTTCTGCACAGCCAATCTCTACTAAATTCACTCTCACTGCTCACAGCACCAATCTGCTGTAATAACTCAAATACGTCGTTTAGAACCGTTTTCTGCATCGTTTTTTCCTCTGTTGATAAATAACTATATGTACAGCTTGTAAGTGTTGCTGTGTATTTATCTGCACATAGTGCTTTGTTAACGATAAAGAGTTTGCCAACGTTAGTTGTAGCCATCGGATTTTATCTGCACATGTAGCGTTCTAGCAGAAACGCTCAACAGCGATAGCTTCGTAATCGCTATATAAAACAAGAAGCGCACTAAGCCTACGGATGATGAAACTGTAGGGGCTGCGTAGCACACTGTGTATTGCTGCGTAGTTGCGTTGGTACTTAGGCAAGTAAACGGTGACAGCCCAACTGCACCGAAACTTAGGTGAAACTAAGAAGGCTTGATACACAGTGGCTGATAAGCAACTCAAATGAGACGCTGTCAGGCTGTAGGAAGGCTGCTTAAGCCTTCTTATGGCTAAACACAATCTAAATGAGCCACATCAATAACGATAAGAAGATTAATACGCTGTGTTGTTTGAGATTGAGCGAATGCGAAAGAACAAACGGCACAAGTAGTGTTAGCGAAGCTGACACTTAAACAGCACTTAGAATATGTAAGAAAACAATGATTATCTTACATTTAGACGTAAGTCTTTGAGTTATGGAAGGTATTTATAAGGCACATTCTGGTTGCTCAAAACAAACATCAGAAAATACACTGTATGTACGAAAACATTACATTTAGGTGGTTTAGATGGCACAAGCAAAGACACTTAGCAAAGCAGAATTAAAGCATCTGTTAGACGTAACAAATTCGTGCAGTCGTTATCCATTGCGTGATAGCACTATGCTGCTGTTTACGCACTTGTGTGGTTTACGTGTTGGCGAAGTGGCTGCGCTGCGTTTTGACGACATACTTGATGCAAACGATAACGTACGAGACGAAATGACACTTGATGCTGCACGAACAAAGAGCAAACGAGCACGTAAGATATTCTTACCCAAGCAGATGCAGCGTCAATTGCGTGAATACGTTAACAGCTTAAATAAACAGCCACAGCACGGTTATTTGTTCTCTACGCAAAAGAGTGTAAGGTTTAGTGCAAACACTGCTACACAGCATCTACAACGCTTGTACGCACGTGCTGGAATTAGTGGTGCTACTTCACACAGTGGCAGACGCACTTGGCTTACCGCACTTAGTCAGCGAGGAGTGAGTGTGTTTGTGCTAGCTGAGATGGCTGGGCACAGAAGTATTCAAACAACACAGCGCTATGTTTCAGTTAACGACGAAATGAAACGCAACGCAGCAGAATTGATTTAGAGAACTTCAATAGTGCCATCAGCATTCCGCTTATAGTCAGCAACAGCGTTGGTTAACCGGATTTCGTCATTCAAGTGATAATACGTCTTTTCTATTTGCGCCACGCTAGTGCCACACATATCTGCTATCTGTCTAAACGTTAAGCCACTCATAATACGCTGCGTAATCATAAAGTGTCGTAAGCTGTATGGTACTAAGTCACGTGTTTCTCTGTCATCAATGTCAGCTAACTCAATCATCTTGTGCCAATGATATAACATCGTACGCTGTGTGATTTGGTTTTCACCATCAATCGTAAATACGAGTTCATCACTACTCTTTGGCTTAACAATATCGCGTAAGCGTTCGAAGTACTGTCCGTTACGACACAAGAAGGTACGGCTTGTGCGCACTTTACTTGTCTCAGCACGTACGTGGATACGTGCTAGTGTTTGTTCCGTACCGTTTGCTGAATGTCGCTCTAGCTGCACGTCTTTCCAACGTAGCTGTCGCTGCTCACCAACTCGTAAACCACTGTTAGCTGCAACTAACACATAGTGCTGCACGATTTTCCGCACTTTAAGCTCTGCGTGATCAAGCTTGTTGTGTTTGGCACAGTAGGTACGCATTGCACGATAGAGTGTTTCGTATTCATCGTTAGTCAGCGTTGCACGTCTAATAGCTTCGTTGCCTTTGTCTAATCGCGGCAGTTTCTTAAATTCAAAGCCGTCTATGTGTGTTTCACCGTTTTTATTCAGCCATTTGATACAAGCATTTATAGTGCTTTGTTCGTTTTGTACGGTGACTTGTTTGACTTTGGTGTTGGTACTTTTGTGGCGATGGTAGAAGTAGTTTTCGCAATCAGTGCGTTCTAGTTCTTTGAGCTTGGTGTCTTTGCCAATGAAGCTAAGGAAGTGCTGTAGGTGTGTTGCGATAGTTGCTAAGCGTCCACTCACAATGTGTCCAAGTTCAACGTCACGTTTGCGAAAGCTCAAGTACTTCTCAACACCTTCTTTGGTGGTGATTGAAAAGTAACTTTTGCCTTGCTGCAAGTTGCCGTAAATCTCTAAGTAAGCAGCCTTGCCACGTTCAATTGCTGTGCTTTCGCTGCGTGTGCGTAGGCTTTTACGTGCGTACTTGTTCTCTTTAGGCAACCACAAGCGAAACTGCCAATACTCGCCTCGCTTGTACACACAAGCTTCGTCAAATATTGCTATTTCACCTTCAGCAAAGTTTTGTTTTTTAAGTGCCAAGTTTGCTCGCAGAGTTACTATTATTTTCAGTAGTCACACGTTTGTGCAACATTCTGTGTAACTGTACGAGAAAACTTCAATAAAATCAATGATTGATTTTATATGTGAAACAAATGTGTAAGTTAAATAACGCTTAATATCAATAACTTACACTAGAATAATTACTCCCACTCAATCGTCCCTGGTGGCTTGGAGGTAATGTCATAGGTCACCCGGTTGATGCCTTGCACTTCGTTGATGATACGCGTGGCTGTTTCGCCGAGGAATTCATGGGAAAACGGGTAGTAGTCCGCGGTCATACCGTCAACGGATGTCACGGCCCGCAGGGCGCAGGCGAAATCATAGGTTCGGCTGTCGCCCATAACGCCCACGGTGCGCACCGGTAGGATCGCGACAAAGGCTTGCCAGATTTCGTCATACAGACCGTGCTTGCGGATTTGATCAATGTAGATGGCATCGGCACGCCGCAAAATCTCCAGCTTCTCGCGGGTAATTTCCCCTGGGCAGCGGATGGCTAGGCCGGGGCCAGGGAAGGGGTGGCGGCCTATGAAAGAGGCAGGCAGGCCCAACTCGCGGCCCAAGGCGCGCACTTCATCTTTGAACAGCTCACGCAAAGGCTCCACCAAGCTCAAGCCCATTTTTTCCGGCAATCCACCGACATTGTGATGCGACTTGATGGTCACCGATGGTCCGCCCGAAAAGCTGACGCTTTCAATGACATCGGGGTACAAAGTGCCCTGAGCTAGGAATTTGGCACCCCCGACATCTGATGCATGTTTTTGAAACACATCGATAAACAACTTCCCGATGATCTTCCGCTTGGTTTCCGGATCAGATTGACCATCCAATGCGCTGAGAAAAAGCTCCTTCTCATCGGCATGGATGAAGGGCATATTGTAGTGATCGCGGAACATACCGATGACCTCTTCGGCCTCGCCTTGGCGCAACAAGCCGTGGTCGACAAAAACACATGTCAGCTGGTCACCAATCGCCTCATGGATCAGAACCGCAGCAACAGAGCTGTCAACGCCGCCCGAAAGGCCGCAGATCACCTTTTGATCTCCCACTTGATCGCGAATAGCCTGTAGGGCCTGCTCGCGGTAAGCCCCCATGGTCCAATCGCCGGTAAATCCTGCACGGCGAATGAAATTCTCATAGAGTTTTGCCCCTTTGGGGGTGTGATGCACCTCTGGATGAAACTGCACGGCGTAAAATTCGCGGGCCGGGTCAGCCGTCACTGCAAAAGGTGCATTGGGAGAGGTGCCATAGACCTCGAACCCCGGCGCAATGGCGCTGACATGATCGCCATGGCTCATCCAGACCTGCTCGTCGCCCTCTTCAAACCAGCCTTCCAGAAGGCTTAGGGGGGCCTTTGGGCTCACATAGGCGCGGCCAAATTCCGCTGTTCCATGCCCGCGTTCCACTTTACCGCCCAGACAGTGCATCATCACCTGTTGGCCATAACAAATTCCTAAAACCGGAATATTCATCTCAAACACAGCCATTGGAGGGCGTGGGGAGCCTTCATCAATCACGGAGGCAGGCCCGCCCGAAAGGATCACAGCTTTGGGCGCAAACTGCTGCAAAAACTCCTGCGTTACATTCTGAAACGGGTGTATTTCGCAATATACATTAAGCTCGCGCAAACGCCGCGCGATAAGTTGCGTAACTTGACTGCCAAAGTCGATGATGAGTAATTTTTGATGCATATGTTCCATAGCCCCCGATATTCTGACCTTTAAAAAGGTTCAACCCAAGGAAAGAGAAGATTTTACAACTTATGTCGTTTTCCCGTCCGAAGTGGCGGAAATTAACGTCGCTTGGTTGAAGAAATGCCTAGAAGCAACGTAACAATCAATTAGGGGTTTCAAAATGTCCGAGACACGAGCGCGCAGATCACGCAGCGGCGGTGGCGCCGCCCGCCGAGCCGAACGCACAGCGGTGAGCGTCGAAACAGAACGCTATATTGAGCGCAATATCCCGCTGTATGAGTTCTTGGACGAAGCAACACTTGAAATCATCGAGTATAATGCGGAAACCGTGCTTGAAGAAATCGGGGTGAACTTTGTGGACAGCCCGGAAGCCCTAGAGCGTTGGCGCTCAGTTGGGGCGACCATTGAGGGCGAGCGTGTTCGGATCCCGCGCGGTCTTGCGCGCGAGCTGTGCAAAACGGCGCCGTCGAAATTTGTGCAACATGCGCGCAACCCTGAGCGGAACGTGGAAATTGGCGGCAAAACTTTGGTGACGGCGCCCGTCTATGGCCCGCCCTTCGTGCGCGACCGCGATGGTGGCCGCCGGTATGCAACTTTGGCTGATTTTCAAAAGTTTGTGAAATTGGGCTATATGTCAAAATATCTGCACCATTCCGGCGGGACCGTTTGCGAACCCACCGATGTGCCGGTTAACAAGCGCCATCTGGATATGCTTTTGACGCATATGGTGTATAGCGATAAGCCGTTCATGGGGTCTGTGACCGAGCCAAGCCGCGCACAGGACTCCGTCGAGATGTGCGAAATTTTGTTTGGCAAAGAGTTTGTACAAAACAACACCGTGATGACATCGTTGATCAATATTAACAGCCCGCTCACCTTTGACAGCATTATGATGGGCGCCTTGGAGGTTTTTGCCTCCAACAATCAGGCCAGCATTATCTCGCCCTTCATCGTAGGTGGGGCGATGGCGCCGGTGTCGGTCGTGGGCACATTGACCCAGGTTTTAGCTGAAGTTTTGGCGGGTATCGCCTATAGTCAAATCATCAAGCCCGGGGCTCCCGTGATCTTTGGCACATTTGTCACCTCCATCGACATGAACTCCGGCGCACCGACCTTCGGCACGCCAGAGGCCAGCCAAATTCTTTACGGAGCCGGGCAGTTGGCCCGCCGGATGAACTTGCCGTTTCGCTCAGGCGGCGGGCTTTGCGGCTCGAAATTACCCGACGCGCAGGCGGCTTATGAGACCGCCAATACGCTCAACGCCGCGCTTTTGGGCGGGGTCAACTTTATGCTTCACTCCTGCGGCTGGCTGGAAGGTGGGCTTGTGGCGTCCTTTGAGAAATTCGTTATGGATGCCGACCACCTCGGCACTCTGCAGAAAATGGGACTTGGGGTCTCAGCTGATGAAAACGGCCAAGCCATGGATGCCATCCGCGAGGTTGGGCCAAGCGGCCATTACCTCGGATGTGACCACACGCAAAAGAACTTCAAATCTGCGTTTTGGCGGTCGAATTTGTTTGACTACAAGCCCTTTGAGACCTGGTACGAAGAGGGCGCGCGCGACACCTATAGTTTGGCCGCAGAGCGCGTGGCCTCTCAATTGGCCAACTATCAGCAACCGCCGCTCGATCCTGAAATTTTGGCGGCGCTTGAGAAATATGTGGCCGACAAAAAAGCGGCGATGCCCGACGCTTTTGTCTAGGGCATTGGCCTTTGGTCCTTAGGTCTTTTTAAGACTGCTGTATTCTGCCAATATGGCAATAAGATATCGGATGTGGCGCGCTGGGGAATACTCAGCGCGCTTTTCTTTGCGCAATCGGTTGTAGGTTTCTTCAATGTCCAACAAGCAATCGAGTTGGCCGGTTTTGCTGCGATGAAGCGACCCTCCCAAAAGCGCCGGCAGATGACGGCTGGGATTATAACTGGCCAGCCCATTGCGTGCCGCCTCTAACATGAGCTTGGGTCGTTTCAGAGTGTTCAATCTAAGTTCAATGTGCCGCATGACGCACCTCCATTTTGAGAATCAACCCTTAGGCTGGCACAGGTGCCGAGGGTGTTGCGTCTCGCGGCGTTTGGCGTTCGGTCAATTCATAGATCGGCTAATTTTATCCATCATTCTTGGAGGCTTAGAGCGAATTAACCAAGGCGTAATAATTATTACCATAATACTAATGCAACCTGTGAAAAGATTGGTGTCTGGAGTGCGTATCTCACAATTTGACTTTTCGAACGGTCGAGGCGGCGAGCCACATTCGAAAATGCCTGTCTGGATGCCTCATGCGGTCAAGCTGTATCTGGCCCATACAGAGCATGGACATTCTATTCGCAGTTTGGCCCGGTATTCTGGTGTTCACCCGTCAACGGTGTCGCGCTCTGTCCGCAAGATTGAGACATTGCGTGACGATCCTCTTATCGATCGCGCGGTCCAAGAATTGAGCAAATACTGCTTGGAATCAGCGCCCCGGCGCTTGGAGGATAAACCCATGAGCTTTCACAACCCTGACCCCAATCCCCTGTGCTACCCGGCCTCTCTGGATGCGCCGAGCATCACCGCCTTGCGGTATTTGGCACGAAAAAATACCGTCTTGGCTTTGGCGCAGGGGCTTGAATTGGCGGTTATTGTCCGTGAGGCGGTTCAGGGACAGGTTGAGAAATTGGGCACGCTTGATCGGGCGCAGGTCATGGCCATGACCATGCAAGATTGGCTCAAATGTGACGATCCGCAAGCGCGGATCATGCGCTTTCACCTTACAGATGTCGGTTTAAAACTGCTGGCAAGACTGGAGGAGGCCGACACGAATGACACAGACGGCCGAGAGGGCGGGCCCTCCGATCCCGTCAGCCGTGGGCGATTGCGCTACGGCCAGGCGATCAGCCCGGTGCACTCTTTGGCGCGCCGTCGCAACAAAGATGGCGAGCCATATATTTCACGCAGCCTTGTGAAACAGGCCGAGCGGTTACGGGAGGATTATGAATTGGCGCTGCTCGAAAGCAACGCGCCCATCGATTGGCTCGGGGCCATTCGCTCCGGTTTGAGCCGGAAGTCTCAGGCGCCCGCGGCCTCAGCGCTTTATCGCGCGCGCTCCGCTTTGGCAGATTTGGGACCAGGTCTTGGCGATGTGGCGCTGCGCTGTTGTTGCCGGCTCGAGGGGCTTGAGGCCGTGGAGCAGACCATGGGTTGGTCAGCGCGCTCTGGCAAAATCGTGTTGCGCATTGCTCTGCAAAGGCTGGCGCGCCATTACGAAGACACGCAGGCGGCTGAAGCCTTGGTCGGTTAACGCCTCAGTGCATAACGGATATTCCCAACCTTGGGGGTGGCTGTTTACGCGGGTTGTGTTAGTTTAAAGCAACTGAGGACGACTGACATGCGTGATTTAAAAATTCCCGAGCAACGCCATCCTGAAAAAGCCAAACGGCCGGACAATCCGCAGCCGAAAAAGCCGGCTTGGATTCGTGTGAAAGCCCCCGTGGGGCAAGGCTATCAAGAGACACGCAAAATCATGCGTGACAATAAGCTTGTGACTGTCTGTGAAGAGGCCGGCTGCCCCAATGTGGGGGAATGCTGGAATCAAGGCCATGCCACAATGATGATCATGGGGGAGGTCTGCACAAGGGCCTGTACCTTCTGCAATATTGCCACCGGAAAACCGCCAGAAGATTTAGATGTGTTCGAGCCGGGCCGGGTGGCCGATGCCGTAAAAAAATTAGGGCTCAACCACGTTGTGGTCACCTCAGTGGATCGCGACGATATCGAAGATGGCGGTGCGGCGCATTTCGCCCAAACCATTCGCGCAATTCGCAAGCAATCGCCCAGCACAACGATTGAGATCCTGACACCTGATTTTATTCGTTGCGCCCCTGAAGCCTTGGAAGAGGTTGTGGCAGCGAAACCCGATGTGTTTAACCACAATCTAGAAACCGTCCCGGGTCTCTATCCTGAAGTGCGCCCCGGCGCGCGGTATTTTCACTCACTGCGTTTGCTGCAAAGGGTCAAGGAGCTCGATCCCACGATGTTTACCAAATCGGGCATCATGGTTGGTTTGGGCGAGGATCGCCAAGCGGTGCATCAGGTCATGGATGATATGCGCGCGGCCAATGTAGATTTTATCACCATCGGCCAATATCTCCAACCGACGCTCAAACATCACCGGGTTGACCGATTTGTTACGCCAGAGGAATTTGCCAGCTATGAGAAAGCGGCCAAAGGGAAGGGATTCTTGATGGTCTCAGCGACCCCCTTAACCCGCAGTTCCTATCACGCGGGTGACGATTTTGCGAAAATGCAAAAGGCACGGCAGGCGGCGCAGGGTTAGGGCCAAAGGCTGCGTTAAAACCCTATGCCGCCGCGATGCGAATTCACCGTCAACCAATCTGGCCAGCCGATCAATCGCTCGATGCCAAAGAGGACCAAAGCGATCCCCACAACGGCAATCCACAAGAGGATGGTTTTTCTCGAGGGTGGATGGCGCGCAATCCGCGCCATTTTTAGAAAAAATCTTGGATTCATGTAAAACGAACTTTTCCAATAAAGGGCAGGTTGCGGTTGCGTTGGGCGAAATCAATACCATAGCCTACCACAAACTCATCTGGAATTTCAAAGCCTAAGAAGTCCGTCTTGATGTCAACCTCGCGTCGTGAGGGCTTGTCCAGCAGGGCGATGGTGCGCATGCGTTTGGGTTGACGGCGCAAAATATGCTCGGTGACATTTTTCATCGTGTGGCCGGTGTCGACGATGTCCTCGACAATAAGGACGTCACGATTCTCGATGGTGCCGCGCAGATCCTTCAGTATACGCACTTCGCGCGAGCTTTCCATGGCGTCGCCATAGCTGCTGACCTCCAGGAAATCGACCTCAATCGGCAAATTAATCTCGCGCACCAAATCAGCAATGAAAACAAATGAGCCGCGCAAAAGTCCGACCACCACGAGTTTATCAGTATCTGCAAATTCTTGCTCAATTTCTGCGGCCAATTGCTCTATTCTGGCCGCGATAGACTTGGCAGAAATCATATTGTCGATGACATAAGGTTTTTGCGACATAGTACCCTCTTGAATTTTCCCCAGCTTTCTAGGACATCTTGCGCTCAAAGTCAGCGGGAAACACAATGCCTACGCATAATGAAACAAAAATTTTGCCATATTCTGCGCAGGGCATGTATGATTTGGTCGCAGATGTGGCCTCATACCCGGAATTTTTGCCTTGGTGTGCCGCCGCGCGCGTGAAATCGGTGACCGATGAGGGATCGCGGCAAATCATGGCGGCGGATCTTGTGATCTCTTTTAAAGTATTTCGCGAACGCTTTGGCAGTCAGGTGATCTTGCATCCCAAGGATAAGTTCATCGACACGCAATATCTCGATGGACCATTCAAATATATGAAATCGACCTGGAAGTTTGAGGACACAGCCGAAGGCTGCGCTGTTACATTCTTTGTTGATTTCGAGTTCAAGAACGCCATTTTACAAGGTGTGATTGGTCTGGTCTTTAATGAGGCCATGCTGCGGATCGTGCGAGCGTTTGAGACCCGAGCGGATGCGCTCTATGGGCAAGCCCGGCCATAAAAAAGGCCCCCAAATGGGAGCCTTTTTCGCGTATTTACCTTAGGTTTTACGACGTGTGATCATAGGCGCGCTCGCCATGGGCGGCCAGATCAAGCCCGGTGTATTCGTCTTCTTCACTGACCCGCAGAGGGGTCACGAGAGACACGAGCTTGACCAGCACCACGGTGACAACCACCGTGAAGATGCCGACAATGACAAGGCTGCCAATTTGCGCGACCCATGCGCCTGCTCCAAAGACTGCGATCATGATGGTTCCAAAGATCCCGCCGACACCGTGGACGGCGAAGACGTCCAATGTATCGTCTATTTTCAGGCTGTTGCGCACCAGATTTACCGCTTCCTGGCACAGGATGCCTGCGACTGAACCGATGAGGAGTGCCTCAATTGGACCAACGAAGCCAGAAGCTGGTGTGATCGAGGCCAGCCCTGCAATCGTGCCGGTGACCATACCCACGAGTGAGGCTTTGCCGTATTTGATCCGCTCCCAGAGCGCCCAGGTGAGCGAGGCCGCTGCGGCAGAAATATGCGTAACTGTCAAAGCCATAGCTGCACCGCCATCGGCCGCCAATTGCGATCCGCCGTTAAAGCCGAACCAACCAACCCAAAGCATCGCAGCCCCGAGCATGACAAAGCCAGGGTTATGCGGCGGGGTGGTTGTATTGCGCCGCGCGCCAAGCATCACAGCAATGACCAATGCCGCCAGCCCCGCTGTTTCATGCACCACAACACCGCCCGCGAAATCCTTTAATCCCGTCGCGCCAAACAGGCCGCCATCGGCCAGGAAGCCGCCGCCCCAGACCCAATGGACAACAGGCGCATAGCAAAGCAGCATCCAAAGCCCGGAAAATGTCATCACAAACCCAAAGCCAATCCGCTCGACATAGGCGCCAACGATCAAGGCGGGGGTGATGATGGCGAAGGTCATTTGAAAGGCAAAGAACAGAACTTCTGGCAGGGTGGTGCCATCGCGGACCGTACTGGCGTCAACACCGTTCAGGAACACATGGCTCAGACCGCCCCAATAGCCGGAGGTGCCAGACCCGAAGGCGATGGAATAGCCGAAGGCCAACCAAAGCACACTCATGAGACAAGCAATGCCGAAACATTGCATAAATACGCTCAGAACATTCCGCGCGCGCACCAGCCCCCCGTAAAACAGAGCCAGCCCAGGCAGTGTCATGAATAGCACCAATGCCGTGGCAACAATAATCCAAGCTGTATCAGCAGCGTTCATAGTAACCTCCTAAATCACGTGCCGGCCTTCTCGACCATAAGCGCAGGTGATGGAAAGCGTCATGCCGAGCGCGCTGATGTTTTTCAGGGCTTATTCAAAGTTTGCATAAATTTTGGGCGAAAATAACGCGCCGGGTTTAATCAATGGGCTAAGTTGAGATGCACATGGATTAAGTTTAAGGCATGATCTAAAGCAGCCTGGCGCACGGCGGCCCGGCCGAGCGCGCCAAACTCCTGGGTTTCGCTTTGGGTGCCGTGAGCGCTGGCCAGGGCAAAACATACGCGGCCCTCGGGCTTAAATTCAGAGCCGCCCGGCCCCGCAATGCCGCTGACTGAGATTGCAATATCGGCCTGCGACTGGCGCAATGCGCCTTCAGCCATTTCGCGCGCCACGGGTTCCGAGACCGCGCCGTAATCGGCAAGGGTCTTGTGGCGCACCCCAAGCATCTTCTGCTTTGCCCCATTGGAATAGGTGACAAAGCCCTGTTCAAATATGGCTGAACTGCCGGCAATATCTGTCAAAGCGGCGCTAATCATCCCGCCTGTGCAGCTTTCGGCACAGGTGATTTTCAAGCCCAAAGCCTGGGCCCTGCGCAAGATTTCTTCGGCGATAGGGTTCATAAGGCCACCATCACAAGCGCCATGGCCAAGGCTACCATCACCCCGGCAATGATATCATCGAGCATAACGCCAAGAGGGCCAACAAGACGATCGGCCCATCCGACCAAACCTGGTTTTGTGATATCAAACAGGCGAAAGGCGACAAAACCGAACACATAATAGAAAGCGGCGCTGTCAAAGGGTAGGGGCCAAATCGCCAGCGGCAGCAAGGCAATCCATTGCCCGGCCACCTCGTCAATGACTATTTCCGAAGGATCATGGTCGCTTTTTCCAGCTGTTTCGCGCGCTGTGGCCCAATAGCCCAGCAGGCAAGCCAGGAAAATTCCAATGCAAAGCCCAATGAGCCCCGCGCCATTTATCACAGCGGCGCCACTGATCAACGCGGCCAAGCTGCCCCAGCTGCCCGGAGCCGGGCGCAAATGCCCGATGTAAAAAAAGGTGGCAATTATATGGCTCATTGGCTCACCAAGGCCGCGGTGGCGATGGCTGCAATGCCCTCTTCGCGCCCCGTAAACCCAAGGGTTTCTGACGTGGTGGCTTTGATGGAGACTTGATCGCACTCCAGACCCATGATCTGTGCCATCCGCGCCTGCATCGCTTGTGCATGGGGGCCGATTTTTGGAAATTCGCAAATCAAGGTGCAATCCACGTTTTCAATGTGAAAGCCAAGGTCTTTGGCCAGCTGCACCGCGTGTTTTAGGAAAATATCCGAAGGGGCGCCCTTCCATTGGGGATCGGAGGGTGGAAAATGTTGACCAATATCGCCGCGTGCCAATGCGCCATAAATGGCATCGGTCACCGCATGCATCCCAACATCTGCATCCGAATGGCCCAGCAGACCGGCCTTATGGGGCAGGGTGACACCGCAAAGCGTGATCTCTGTACCCGGTCCAAATTTATGAACGTCAAACCCGTTGCCCAAACGTAGTTTCATGCGGCCTCGCAAAATTCGTTCCGCCCGGGCAAAGTCACCGGGCACTGTTACTTTCAGATTATCGGCCTCTCCGGGGACAATGGCAACCGGGTGTCCCGCGGCGCGAACAACTTGCACATCATCCGTCGCCGGGTCTGTCGCGGCCGCATGTGCCGCATAAATCACCGGATAAGAAAAGCACTGGGGCGTTTGGGCCCGCCATAGATCACTGCGATCTACTTGCGCCGTCACTGTATCACCGCCGCGCCACAAGGTATCTTGCACCGCGACTGCGGGCGCCGCTGCGCCCTGGGCGCGCATGGTCTCAACGCAACGAGAGATCACAGAGTGGGTCACACATGGGCGCGCGGCATCGTGGATCAAAACATAATCTGGGGCCTGATCTTTGAGAGCCTCAAGGGCGCAACGCACAGAATCGTCGCGGTTTGCGCCGCCGTGCAGGGCGCGCACCGCTGCCGGCAGCTGCGCGATCCGATCTTGATCGTCCGGGTGATGCACCACCACGACCGCATCGATGTCCGCGTGAGACATAAACGCATCGATAGACCAAGCTATCAGTGGCCTGCCCAGGAGCATTCGCCATTGTTTCGGCACTGTGCCGCCAGCGCGCGTGCCACGGCCGGCCGCCAGTACGATCGCGATAGTTTTGGGTGCATCTGTCATAGGTTGTGCTTATATCTTTTGATTTTCTGCATGCAATCCTTGGTTTTGGCTGGAGTTTTGCTTAATTTTTGTGCAAATGTATAAAAATGCGGATGTAACGTAACGAAGGGCTTGTCGCCCGCGGGTCAGATCGTGTGAGTTTGTTGAGCGTTTGGAGATGAAATCTTGACCTTCGTATTAGGAAATCAACCAGTTTTTCCTCCTGTTCTGTTGGCCCCTCTGGCCGGCATCACAGATGTGCCTTTTCGCAATTTGGTTCAGTCCTTTGGGGCTGGTCTTGTAGTGTCCGAAATGGTGGCCAGCCACGAGATGGTGCAAAAAAAGCCAGGTGTGCGCGAAAGAGCGGAGCTTGGTTTTGGGATCGAAAGCACCTCGGTGCAAATTGCCGGATGTGACGCCTATTTGATGGCCGAAGCGGCCCGGATGATTGAGGCCAATGGCGCAAAAATAATCGACATTAACATGGGCTGTCCTGCCAAAAAGGTCACCAGCGGCCAGTCAGGCTCGGCGCTCATGCGCACACCAGATTTTGCCTTGGAGCTGGTCGAGGCGGTTGTGCAAGCCACATCGCTGGACGTCACTTTGAAAATGCGCCTGGGGTGGGATGATAACAGCCTCAACGCCCCAGAGATCGCCAAAAGGGCTGAGGCTGCGGGTGTGAAAATGATCACAGTGCATGGGCGGACGCGCTGCCAGTTTTACAAAGGCGCAGCTGATTGGCAGGCCATTGGCCGGGTGAAGCGGGCTGTGTCCATTCCCGTCATTGCCAATGGCGATATTGTGGATGTGACCTCTGCGCGCCAAGCTTTGCAGCAATCGGGCGCCGATGGGGTCATGGTGGGGCGCGGGGCGCAGGGCGCGCCTTGGCGATTGGCGCAAATCGCGTCAGCGCTCTATGGCACGCCGGCGCCAAAGATCCCCCGCGGTTCAGACCTGGCACAGGTAATTTTACAGCATCATCAGGCAATCGTGGACTTCTATGGGGGCACGCTTGGGCTGAAAAACGCCCGCAAGCATTTGGGTTGGTATTTAGATGGCTTGAATGTGGCTCCTGAGCTGCGCCAGTCGGTATTGAGATCCTTTGATCTGGCTGAAATTCGCGAGCTGATCTGGCGCGCCGTCGAGATGCCTTCCGCAGGTGTGGCCGCGTGAGCCTGTATCGAGAACTTTGGTCACAGCTTCCAATCCCCGCCTTGCTGGTGACGGGCGATGATACCGTGCAAGAGCTGAACCTGGCCGCCGAACAATTTCTCGGAATTTCTGCCAAGGTTATCCTAGGTCAACCCATTTGGAACTACCTGAGGGGGGAGGAGCTTTTGCCAGCAGGCCTAGAGCGGGCACGCGCGACCTCACGGCCCATCGTTATTTCGCAGATCACAACCCACGGTCGCACAACGGCACCCCAGACCTGTGCAGTCCATCTTTGTCCGATGACAGGGGCAGAGGGGCAGATCATGATTTTGCTCATTGCACATGAAACGCTCGGCGGTCGTTTTGGAGAAACCGCGCCGCTCTCGGCCGCGCATTCTGCCATTGGCATGGCCGAAATGCTGGCCCATGAGATCAAAAATCCCCTGGCCGGGATCACGGGCGCGGCGCAGTTTTTGTCATTGTCTCTGCCGGCTGAAGATCTTGAAATGACGGATCTGATCGTCGAAGAAAGCAAACGCATTGTCAGCCTTCTCGATCAGGTGGAACAATTCGGCGATGTCACGCCGCCAAGTTGTGCTTTCGTCAATATTCATGATGTGCTCGATCGGGCCGCACGCTCGGCCGTGTTTGGATTTGCTGGCGACATCCAGATTCACAAGACCTATGACCCCTCCCTACCGGAAGTCTGGGCAGATGCGGATCAAATGGTGCAGGTCTTTCTGAATTTGGTCAAAAACGCCTGTGAGGCTTTGGGTCCAGAGGGAAAAGTGACTATTCGCACCTTCTATGACCCAAGCTTGCGCCTGCCTCTGCCGGATGGAACAGGGCGCCGCCTGCCTTTGCATGTGGAGATCATCGACAACGGCCCGGGTTTGCCGAAGGCGTTGGCCAATCATGTTTTTGAGCCCTTTGTGACCACAAAAAACAATGGCAAGGGGCTCGGATTGGCCTTGGTGTCCAAAATAATTGCCCAGCATCGCGCGTGGATCAGCGTCGCCTCACAGCCAGGTCATACGATTTTCAGAGTATCATTGTCGGTACATAACGAGAGTAGGAGTTAACGCTATGGATGGAACGGTTCTAATCGCAGATGACGACCGAACGATTCGAACGGTCCTAACTCAGGCCTTCACCCGGGCGGGATGTAAAGTCCACGCGACGTCATCGCTGGTCACTTTGATGCGCTGGGTCGAGGATGGCAAAGGGGATTTGGTGGTGTCGGATGTGGTTATGCCCGATGGCAACGGCCTTGAGAATTTGCCACAAATCACCAAACTGCGCCCCAATCTTCCGGTCATTATTATCTCTGCTCAAAACACAATCGTGACGGCCATTCGCGCCAATGAGGCCAAAGCTTTTGACTACCTGCCCAAACCCTTCGACTTGCCCGAGTTAATGCATCGCGCGGCCAAAGCCTTGGAGCGCCGTCATCCGCCGCAAGTGTCCGGGGATGTGGCCGAGGTGCAGGATGCTGAAATCCCGTTGGTTGGGCAATCGACGGCGATGCAAACGCTTTATCGGTTAATCGCACGCGCTATGAACGCGCCGGCGCCTGTGCTGGTGTTGGGCGAGGCTGGCACGGGAAAGTCCTTGATCGCTTCCAGTCTGCACAAGTTTTCGAAACGTGCCGATCAACCGATGGTGGTTTTGCATCCAGAGATGATGGAAAGCCAATCTACCATTCGTGATGCGCTCATGCGCTGCGGGTCTGGCACATTGATCTTGGATGGGGTGAGCGACTTGAGCCCAGCGGCGCAACTGCGATTGCTGCATATATTGGGGGAGCCGGGCGACCAAAACCTGCGTTTGGTCTCAACCGCTGCGCCAAATATTCTGGCAGATGTTCAAAATGGAAATTTCAGGAATGATCTGTTTTTTCGCCTGTCTAGCCTACAGCTGACCGTTCCGGCCTTGCGTGAGCGGGTTGAGGATATTTCAGTCTTGGCCCAGCATTTCATTGCGACGTTGCAAGCGGAAATAAAGTTTGAGCTCAGCCAGGCCGGCGCTGCGGCCCTGCGCGATTTCAATTGGCCGGGCAATGTGCGCCAATTGCAGAACGTCATCGGCCAATTGATGATGGAGTCCCCCAACACATTGCTTGATGGCAATGCTGTGAAGGAGGTTTTGAAAAAAGCTGGGCCGAGCAACGCGATCAGTGCGTTGTTACCCTCTGAAAGTCTGGCCGAATCCGTTGGGCTGCATGTGCAGCGGTATTTTGATCTTCACGGTGCGAACCTGCCTCCAGACGGGGTGTATCAAAGAATTTTGCGCGAAATTGAAGTTCCTTTGATTGAGATTTCACTTGCGGCCACCTCCGGCAACCAAGCCAAATGTGCCGATTTGCTCGGCATTAATCGCAATACCCTGCGCAAAAAAATCAACGACCTTGAAATTGTCGTGACACGCCGACGCAAAATGATGTAAAAGCGCAACAAGCGTGGCATTTTGGCACTTTTCCACAATGCGCAGGAATCGCGGTCATCAAAAGGGTCAGCAGAAATGCGCCAAGGGCTTGTCAGTTCTTTATTAGACAAAATGGCCGATCTGCGTGCGAACCCGCAGGTCAACTCGAACTTTACCTTTGTTTTGGTGGTTACGGGGCCTTTGCTGGTGTTCCTGACGTTCTATGCCATGCAGCCGATCAAAGGCGGGCGGGCATCGCTACGGTTTATTTTGACCGCTGATTTTGTTTATATTTTGTTTATCACAACATTGCTGATCCGCCGAATTGTCCAGCTGGCGGCCGCCCGCCGGGCGCAATCGGCAGGCTCGCGGTTGCATTTCCGCCTCACGACGGCCTTCGGGGTGATTGCGCTGTTCCCAACGATTTTGGTCGCCATATTTGCTGTGCTTTCGGTCAATCAGGCGCTGGAGGGGTGGTTTTCTGAAAGGGTGCGCAATGCGGTCGGGGCCTCTTTGAGTGCCGCGCAGGCCTATGAGGCGCAGACTCGCAACGGGGTCATATCGGATACTAAAATTTTTGCGCAACGCCTTAATGATCTGAACCAAAATGAGTTTTTCTCCCGCAGCATAGATATGGACAGCCAACTCAGCCCGGCGCTCACCCGTCTTCAGACCCAGTTTGAACGCGGCTTTAAAGAGATCTACATCATCAACAATCTGGGAGAGTTGCGACTGCGCGGACCGTCGTCCTATTTGTTTGATTACGAACAACCAACCGACGCGCAAATTATGGCCGCAGATGGGCTGGAGCCGGTGATTATGACAGATTGGCCCAGCAATGAGATGCGGGCCCTGATCCGATTGCAAACTTACACCAACCACTATCTTTACCTAACGCGCAGTGTTGAGGGATCTCTTTTGGCCTTGCTCGAAGAAACCACCGAAACCGCGCGCTACTATAATCAGCTTGAATCGGAACGCGGGCGGCTCTTGTTTGATTTTGGGCTTTTGTATCTGGCCTTTGCGGTGATTTTGATTTTGACCGCGACCTGGCTTGGGCTTTGGTTTGCTGAAAGATTGGCCAGTCCCGTGGGGCGCATGGCGGCGGCGGCGCAAAAGGTTGGGGCAGGGGACTTAGACGCGCAGATCGAAAATATCAAAGGCGATGATGAGATCGCGATGCTGGCGCGTTACTTCAACCAAATGACCCATAGATTGAAAGGTCAACGCGACACCTTACTTAAGAGTGCAGATCAAGCGGAACGCCGAAGAAGATTGTTTGATTCCGTTCTGGCCTCTGTGACCTCCGGCGTGATTGGACTCGATCAAGCGGGCAATATTATGTTTTTAAACAAATCCGCCCAGCGGGTTTTGGATTTACCAGAGTCCGCTGAGCCGCGCGCGCTCTCGGAGGCGGTGCCTGAGTTGGCCAGTATGTTCACAGATTTCTGTTCAAGCCTGTCTGATGTGGCGCAACGCGAAGTGCGGGTGGTGCGCCGTGGGAAGTTAGAGAGCCTTTTGGTACGCATTGCGCGCCGCTCGGGTGAGCTGTCTGATGCAGAGGGCTATGTGATTGCGCTGGAAGATGTCACGGATCTCGTCAGCGCACAGCGCATGGCCGCTTGGGGCGATGTCGCCCGGCGGATTGCTCATGAGATTAAGAACCCATTGACACCTATTCGACTGTCTGCGGAACGTATTAAACGCAAATTTTCACCACAGGTTGGCGAGGAGTCAGAGCAGCTGGAACGTATGACGGATGTCATTGTGCGCCAAACCAATGAGCTCAGCCGCATTGTCGACGAATTTTCGCAATTCGCGCGTATGCCGGAGCCAGATTGTCGCCACACGAATTTTGCTGACTTTCTCAAGGAGACGATCTTGTTGCAAGAAAGTGGACAGCCAGATGTGAAATTCACATTGGATCTGCCGAAAGAAGCGCTTTGGATTGATGCAGATGCTGCGATGATTGGCCGTGCTGTGACCAATTTGTTAAAGAACGCCGGCGAATCCATCGACGATAGAAAAGCGCATCAGCCCGATCATATGGGCGAAATTCGCATTGCAGCGGCCCAAACAGATCGGTCGGTGGTTGTGGAGATATCGGACAACGGCGCAGGGCTGCCCGAAGATCGCGCACGTCTGCTCGAACCCTATGTGACCAATCGCCTATCGGGAACGGGCCTTGGCCTGTCAATTGTAGTGAAAACCATCGAAGAACATGGAGGCACCTTTGCACTGACGGATGCGGAAGCCTTCCAAGAAGGCGACAGGCCAGGGGCAAAGGCAGTCATTAGGCTGCCACGTCTGGCCGATAGCATCGCACAGAAAATTGATCTAGGAATACCAGCATGACAGATATTTTGATTATTGATGACGAGCGCGATATCCGTGAATTGATCTCTGAAATATTGATCGATGAAGGCTACAAAACACGGCTCGCGGGCACGTCTGATGCAGCCATGCGCCAGATTGCCGATGAGCGCCCGGCTATGCTGATCCTAGACATCTGGCTCAAAGACAGTGCGATGGATGGCATTGATATTTTGAAGTCCGTGAAATCCAATTACCCGGATGTGCCGGTGGTGATTATTTCCGGTCATGGTAACATCGAGATTGCTGTTGCGGCGATCAAGCAAGGCGCGTTCGATTTCATCGAGAAACCTTTCAATATAGATCAATTGCTCGTGGTTATTCGCCGGGCTATGGAAGTGGCCAACCTGCGCAGTGAGAACATCGCTCTGCGCAGCCAGTACCAACAACCCTTGGAACTCATTGGACAAAGTGCTGTTTTCAAAGCCTTGAAGAGCAGTCTCGATAAGGTCACGAAATCGAATGGGCGCGTTTTGTTAACGGGCCCATCTGGCGTTGGCAAGGAAACGGCTGCGCGCTACATTCACATCAATTCAAACAGGTTCAATACACCGCTTGTGGTGGTCAACTGCGCCTCTCTGGATGCTGAGACGGCAGATGCAAAGCTATTTGGCGTCGAGCTCAACGGCAGGCTGCATCAAATGGGCCTATTAGAGTCGGCGCATAACGGTATTTTATTTTTTGACGAAATTGCAGATTTACCGCTGGCCGTACAAGCTCGGCTTTTGCGGGTTTTGGTAGATCAAAGCTTCACGCGGGTGGATGGAACCGCCGCACAGAAGGTAGATATCCGCGTGATTTCAGCCACGGCGAAAGATTTGACGCAAGAGATTGAGCGCGGAGCGTTCCGTGAAGAATTGTTCCACCGCCTCAATGTGGTGCCGATTGCAGTGCCCAGCCTTGAGGAACGTCGCGAGGACATCTCAGTTCTTGCGGAGCATTTTTTGGGTGAGTTTCATGACAAGCTTGGCCTGCCCAATCGCCGCTTGAGCGAAGATGCGGCCACGACTTTGGAAAGTATGATTTGGCCCGGAAACATTCGCCAGCTTAAAAACCTCATGGAGCGGGTGTTGATCATGGGTCCAACCTCGGGGGATATTGAGCCCGAAGAGCTGCCCAATGAAACAGGTGTAGGCGACAGCCGGGACGGGCAGATCGTGATTTCAGGCAGTGTCGCCACCTATTCTTTGCGCGAAGCCCGCGAGCTTTTTGAGCGGGAATATCTTTTAACGCAAATCAACCGCTTTGGCGGCAACATCAGCCGCACCGCCAGTTTTGTTGGTATGGAGCGCTCAGCGCTGCACCGTAAACTAAAATCGCTCGGGGTGGTGACCTCAAATCGCAGCCGTGGGCTGCACGCACAGCTTGAACCGGAGTGAATGAAAGAATTGACCTTCTGCATGTGGTCTGACACACCCGCTCGCAGAGTTCATCTGATTTCAAGGGGGCAAAACCCATGAAAGTGATCATATGCGGAGCAGGTCAGGTTGGCTGGCAAATTGCACGCCATCTCGCCAATGAAAAAAACGACGTGACAGTCGTTGATCGCAATTCTGATCTGGTACGCCGGGCGACAGACACTTTGGATGTTCAAGGCATCGTTGGCTTTGCCAGCTATCCGGATATTTTGGCGCGCGCCGGTGCGCAGGATGCCGATATGGTCATCGCGGCCACCCATTCCGATGAGGTCAATATGGTGACCTGTCAGGTGGCGCATTCTGTGTTTAACATCCCGCGTAAAATTGCGCGCTTGCGGTCGCAAAGCTATTTGGATGCAATTTATGCTGATCTCTATCGCCGCGATCACCTGCCAATCGATGTGGTCATTAGCCCAGAGAAAGAAGTCTCCGAGGCCGCTTTACGCCGGCTGCAAACGCCTGCCGCATTCGAAACGGAATTTTTCTTCAACGGTGATGTGCAATTGCTTGGGATTACTTTGGACGATAAATGCCCGGTTCTTAACACACCGTTGCGCCAATTGTCTGACCTTTTCTCAACACTTTCCGCCGTGGTGGTGGCCATTCGGCGCGATGGCACGCTGTTTGTCCCGAGCTCCGGTGACCAACTCTTTGCCGGGGATTCTTGTTACATATTTGTGCAAAAACATGATGTGCAGCGGGCGCTGGAGGTCTTTGGTAAAACCGCTCATGTGCAAGATCGCATCGTCATCGTTGGCGGCGGCAATGTCGGGTTTGCTGTGGCCAAGAACCTCGAGAACCGCAGCAGCCGCATTCGGGCTAAGGTGATCGAGAAAGACCGGTTCACCGCAGAGCAAGCGGCTGAATTGTTGGAGAAAACCATCGTTCTTCATGGGGATGGATTGGATGCAGATATGCTATCGGAGGCCAATATTGAACGCAGCGATGCGATCTTGGCGGTGACCGATGACGACAAAACCAATCTTCTTGCGGCCATTCGAGCCAAATCCATGGGCTGTCCGCTGGCGATATGTTTGATCAACGATCCCTCGATGGAGCCCCTGCTGCGCGCCATGGGAATTGATGCGCATGTAAACCCTCGGGCGACGACCGTGTCCTCGATTTTGCGCCATATCCGTCATGGGCGTGTGCGGGGCGTCTATTCCATTGGTGACGCGGAAGCGGAAGTGATTGAAGCACAGGTTTTGTCGACCTCCTCCATAGCGGGTCAGAATATTCGCGATATTGAGTTTCCCGAGGGCGTGCTGGTCGGCGCGGTGCGAAAGGGGGATAAGATCCTAAAGCCTTCTGGCTCCCTGCGTATTGAAGAGGGGGATCATGTGGTTCTTTTCTCCCTCTCAGCAGATGTGGCCGAAGTGGAACGTTTGCTACAAGTTACGATAGATTTCTTCTAGTCATGTGGGTGCGTTTTCAGAAATTGCCGCTGGCAATCTCAATCCCAACTCTTCTAATTGTGATGATGATGATCCCGTCGGTGCACGGATTCATATCCGGAGATTCCCACGAGGGGCGTAGCTTCTTTTATGCCGTGCTCATGGGGCTCTTTGGTTTGAGTTTTTTGGGGTTTTCTCTACAAGGCACTGTTTTTCCTATGCATCGTCATGCGCGACTCTGGTCGCTGATCTCCTTCTTTCTCGGTTTTCCGATCCTTTTGGCCATACCACTTTATGAAGTCAGCGGAGCAGGTGGGTTTATTGACGCTTATCTTGATATCGTAAGCACCGTGACAACAACTGGTCTTCCGGTCTTCGCCCCTGGCAGCTTGAGCGAAACATTGGTCATTTGGCGGGTCAGTCTGGGCTGGGCCAGTGGGTTTTTGATTTGGGTTTTCGCCTGGTCGATTTTCGCACCGCTCAATCTGGGCGGATTTGAGCATCTGGGGGCCCGGGGAGAGGCGATGACCCGATCACAAAGCGCGCGGCAAACCGCAGGTCGACTGCCGGCAGAGAAATTCTGGCGCGAAGCCCATCGCCTTGGGCCGGTCTATCTGTGGATCACGCTGGTAGCGGCTCTTGCACTTTTGATCGTCAGTGGCGACCCGACCTATGCAATCTTGCGCGCCATGGCAACGATTGCGACATTTGGGATTGAAATTCCTGGACATGCCGGTGTCGGTGGTGTGTCTGGAGAGGTGATTTTGGCATTTGTGATGCTGTTTGCCCTGTCACGTTCTACGTTCTCAACAGTCTTTGCCCGAGCCCGTAAATGGCGCATGACCGAAGATCCAGAACTTCGCGTGGCCGCTGGCTTGGTTCTTGTGGCAGCGCTTGTTCTCATCGGACAAGGGGCGCGATATGTTGAGGGTCTTGGCGCGGGTCTTGAGCTGATCTGGGGCGCGTTTTTTACCAGCCTGTCATTCCTGACCACTACGGGGCTGGCTTCCGAATTTCTGCCTTCGGGACTTGTGACCTTGGATCCGGTGGAAATCATACTTGTTGCGCTGGCCATGATTGGCGGCGGCGTGGCGACAACGGCTGGGGGCATAAAACTCTTGCGGGTTTTTATCCTGGCCGGTCATAGCCAAGCCGAGGTCAATCGCCTTACAGCACCATCACAGGTGATATCGGGGCAGATAGAAAGCCGCTCGCATGATCATCACAGTGCGATGTTGGCTTGTGTGTTTTTGGTGCTGTTCATTTTGGTTCTGGGGGCCACCACCCTGGCGTTGACGCTCACAGGCAGCCCGGTGAAAGAAGCATTGTACCTTACATTGGCCACTGTCACCAATACAGGACCACTTTTGCCAACAGGCGACGGCACCCAGACGCTGGTGATGGCACTTCCAACCCAGGCCAAGATGATCTTGGCTGCGGCAATGGTTCTGGGTCGGCTTGAGGTGTTGGCGCTCTTGGCCTTGTTAAATCCTGATATTTATCGCTGACGCAGAAATTTATGCCGATTTGCTACTAGAAATTGCTGAAAAACCACTACATACTAACCACTCCGGGGTGTAATTTTGTGTGTCCCCGCAAGAAAAAGGGCTTAAAGAATGGCTTCCGATAAACAAAACTTACAAGACGCATTTCTCAATCAAGTGCGCAAAACCAAGGTTCCTGTCACCATCTTTTTGATCAATGGCGTGAAGCTGCAAGGCGTTGTCACATGGTTTGACAATTTCTGCGTGCTCTTGCGCCGCGATGGGGCATCGCAATTGGTTTATAAACATGCGATTTCAACCATTATGCCAGCGCAGCCAATTTCTCTTTATGACGGTGAAGAATAGGCATTATGGGCAATACGCCAGATGCGCATGAGACCCACGCTTGGGTTTTACATCCCGATATAAAAACCGATTATTCCGCGCGCGCTGCGACGGATGCTTTGGCTGAGGCGGTGTCTTTGGCTCATGCGCTTCCCGGGCTCGAAGTGATGGGAGAAACCATTGTGCGTTTGCCCCGGGCTCATCCGGGCAAGCTCTTTGGCAAGGGAAAAATCGCTGAACTTGCTGAGTTGTTTAAAGCTGCCGAAGTGGAACTTGTGCTCATAGATGGGCATGTCTCGCCGGTGCAACAGCGTAACTTGGAGAAAGATTGGGGCGTCAAAATCCTTGATCGCACCGGCTTAATCCTCGAAATTTTCTCTGATCGTGCGCGCACCCGTGAGGGGGTTTTGCAGGTGGAAATGGCCGCTTTGAGCTATCAACGTACACGGCTTGTGCGCGCTTGGACCCATTTGGAGCGTCAACGGGGCGGTCTTGGTTTTGTGGGGGGGCCAGGCGAGACGCAAATTGAGTCGGATCGACGGGCCATTGATATCCAATTGGTGCGGTTGCAAAAACAACTCGACAAGGTGGTGAAAACGCGCGAGCTACACCGGTCGGCACGGGCAAAAGTGCCTTATCCAATCGTGGCTCTTGTGGGCTATACCAATGCGGGCAAGTCGACATTGTTCAACTATATGACCGGGGCCAAGGTCTTGGCCAAAGACATGCTTTTCGCCACGCTTGATCCGACGATGCGTGCGGTGAAACTGCCCAGTGGTATGGATGTGATCTTGTCAGATACTGTGGGTTTTATCTCTGATCTGCCAACCGAGCTTGTCGCCTCCTTCCGCGCGACTTTGGAAGAGGTGACGGCAGCGCAGCTGGTTGTTCATGTACGCGACATCGCCCATCCCGAAACTGCAGAGCAGGCGCAGGACGTGAACACGATTCTCGAAACGTTAGGCCTTGATCGCGATGTGCCACGCATTGAGATGTGGAATAAAAGCGATATCTTGGACCCAAGCGCCTTGGAGGCGCTGCAAAACGCGGCTGAGCGGTCGGATGATGTCTTCATCACTTCGGCGCTCACCGGCGCAGGCGTGCCTGAGTTTTTAGATGCCGTGTCAAGGCGGCTGACGCCTGACAAAACCCAATCAGAGCTTGTGCTTGGCTTTGACGAAGGGCGCGCGCGCGCCTGGTTGTTTGAGCAAGGTTTGGTGCGCGACGAGCAACAAACGCAAGAGGGGTTTTCCCTATCAGTCTCTTGGACAGCACGCCAAAAGAAAGCCTTTAGCGATCAGTTTGGTCCAAAACTGGTGTCAGGGTCGTAAGGCCAGTTGCACCCGCTCGGGCCAAAGTTTCATCCAATGTCATGGGCACATATTCGCCCCGGCGCCATAATTTGCCGAGATTGTCGTAATGCCGCGACAAGGGATGCCCACTTTGCCCGGTCGAAATGATAAAAACAGAACTGTCAGGATCGGCAAAATCATAGACCCCACGATAGGCGCCTGCATGGGCGTTTAGATAGGGGTTCGGCCCTGTGCCGATGGTCTTGCCGCGTTGGAGCGTATGGTCTCCTCCGGAGGTGGATTGCCGAATGTTTACGAACCACCTCAAGATCGGAATATCGCCCAAAACCGGATGATCATGGGTGGCTTGATGCGCCTCTCCCCAGCGCAGAGCGGTGATTTCGCTGCCATAGGTCTCGACCAGTTCGGCGAGGGCATCATCCAGAGCCAAACGAGACATCTCAGAGCAGCTCTCCATTCTGCGCGACTGCACCACGTCACACCAAATGCTGGCGCCTGACACATCGCGAAACACCCGCTCAATGAAGAGCGGCTCGACATGGGTGAAGGCCTCATGCAACGGTCCAAGCTCATCCACTATGAGACGCTTCTGCAAGGCTCTGAGCCAGGCCGCATAGATCAATGGCTCTGGCAGGTGTTCATTCATCTCACCATTCCAATTGGCCAAAAGATCCAAGGCTGTTTGGCGTCTTCCGGCCGTGCTGTCTTCGGCCACGGCTTCTGATTGAAACCAAAGCTCTGCGCCGATCAGCGGCAAAATTGTGCGCGCGGCAGGCGACACGCTGTCCAATTGCGCTTCGATAAAACTGTCGCGGGTGTGGGCCTCTCGGGTTTGGAGCAGGCGCGTCATCCGTTGAACCCTCTGACTGTCGCCCCAATCATAGCTGATATGTTCGGGAAAGCTGCGATCGGTGTATTTATTGTTAGTGTGTCCCAAAATACCACTGGCGGGGTTTAGAAAAACCGGATTTACCGAGGGATCAAAAACGCCTTGCCACCGGTTTTGTGCCAGCCAGCCGGCGCTTGGCAGGCGCCCTTTGGATTGGTGGCGCGGATCGCGTTTGGGTAGGGCGCCGATGGTGCGCATGGCAATCTGTTTGGAATCGGCCAGCGTGAGTATCTGACTGGGCGCCACGAAACTGCGGGAGGCCTGCAAGCCTTCCTGCACCGACTGCGCGGCCATCAGATCAAAACCGGCCTCAACGGATGTGTCCTGGCTCGATAGAAGCGTCCAAGCCACCGACGTGACATGACCGGCCGGGGTCACAGCGCCTAGGTTCGCATGGCTGCCGGGCAAAACCGGGCCGTTATCCGTCCAAAACATCTCCAACGTCACGGGTGATTTGTCTTTGATCCGAACAATGCTTTGCTTTTTGATAAAGGGTTTGTAGCCCTCCGGTGTTTGATATTCGCTTGACTCCAGTGGGTTTAGCTTTTCGATGTAAATATCTGTATCATCGAGGTTTGAGCTGGTTAAGCCCCAGCCAAGCTTTGCAGAGCGTCCCACCAAAACCAGCGGAAGGCCGGGAATGGTGCCACCAATGACGCCGCCGGTGGAGAGCTCGAGACGCGCCAGATACCAAATTGAGGGGGCGGTGAGTTCGAGATGCGGATCATTGGCCAGAAGCGTGCCGCGGGTGGCACTGCGCCCGGGCAAGGCGGCCCATGCATTCGAAGCCCCCGAAAGGGCTATAGATTTGAACGGGGAGAGGGCTGAGCGCGGCGCTTCAGCTGTGGCTCTATTGGGTGGGATCTCTGGGAATAGGCGCGTGAAATCGATGATTTCCGCTTGGTTATTGCCCGGCATATCGGGCAGTAAATCCTTGATCCGATCATCATCTAGAATGAGAGACGCCCGCGCGCGCAGCACTTCTTGTTGTAAATGACTGGAGAGCTGAATCCCCATAAGTTTGATGATCGCCAGGCTGTCGGCGGCGGTCCACGGGGATATCGCGTTGGAAAATAGGAAAAACTCCGGCGCGCCCCGCCCGAGTGCACCGTTGTTTATCTCAAGGAGCCGGGCATTCACCCCAAGCGCATAGGCATCCAGTTTGGCAAGCGTGTCGGGGCGAAGGGCCGACAGCGATTGCCGGGCGGCACTATAGATCGCCAAGCGGCGCACCGTCATATCAATAGGCAGGGTGGCCTCGCCAAAAAGCTCCGAGAGCCGCCCCTGCGCCGTACGACGCAGCATTGTCATTTGCCACAGACGATCCTGGGCATGGGCATAGCCGAGGGCAAACAGTGTATCGTGATCATTTTTGCCGAAAATATGCGGCACATTGGCCGTATCGCGAACAATTTCCACCGGAGCTATCAGCTGCTCAAATTGTACGGTCTTTGTGTAGTCCGGCAGGGAGCGGGACAGAACATACCAGGTGAAAGCAAAAAACAGGGCGCCAATGACAGCCAGGCTGAGAATGAGACGCATGAGCCATACAAAAATGCGATCCATAGGGTACTTTCACTGGCAGCATGGCAAATTGCCCTGCATTTTAGATTTTATTTTACATACTATCAGGTTCTTACGGGATTATCCTTGTGTATTTTGTTCCTTCAAGCGTGGCGCCGAAGCGCAGGCCGGCCTGTGCGAAAACAACAGCAATGACCGGATTAAACGTGGTGGTGGTGTCGGCGGCGAAGGAGTCGCCTTGATCTTGGTAAGCGTATTCAACATTTGCTCCGGCCACCCAGCCCGGTGAAGCTCTAAACCCGGCCAATGCGTCATCGGTCATGAAAAATAGCACATGTGAATATTGCTGCGCACCAAGTTGCAACCCGGCGCTCGCCCCGGCCGCAGAATAGTAATCGACATTGGAATCACCAACCCGCAGCGCGCCACGCCCAAAACTGCCGCCCAGGCCGAAACCTGCTTCGGTAATCAAAGGCATGACCAACATGCCGCTGGCGTTCTCGGCCAATTGTTGGGTGCCGGGGTAACTGTCAAACATGACCTGTAACGTTGACTCAACAGCCGCATCAATTTGCGGTGCCTTATTAGAACCAATCGCATTTGAACAGGCCGCTGTGCCGCCAAGGGCGAGAAGGCCAAGTGAAAAATTTCGTCGTGTTGTCTGTGTCATAGATGCTCCGCCTTTTTCTGTCCGATTTATCGGATCTTCGATAAATTTTATATCATTTCCTGATGCCTGTCACTAGCGCGCCCAGGTTCAATGCGCGCCGTTTAAGATTTCGGCGACCTCTGGCGCAAAATAGGTCAAAACCCCGTCACATCCGGCCCGCTTAAAGGCCATGAGGCTCTCGAGCATGACCCGGCGCCCGTCAAGCCAGCCATTTTGCGCCGCCGCTTGCAGCATCGCATACTCTCCAGACACCTGATAGGCGAATGTTGGCACGCCAAATTCGCTCTTCGCCCGATGGCAAATGTCCAAATAGGGCATGCCGGGTTTGACCATGACCATATCTGCCCCTTCAGACAAATCCCGCGCGATCATCCGCAGGGCTTCGTCGCTGTTTGCCGGATCTATTTGATAGGTATTTTTGTCGCCCGTGAGCGCACCCGTGGCCCCAACGGCATCGCGGAATGGCCCATAAAATGCGGAAGAAAACTTGGCAGAATAGCTCAATATGCTGACGTTGTGGAAGGAGTTTTGCTCCAACATGGTCCGCAAAGCACCAATGCGCCCATCCATCATATCAGACGGTCCAAGAATATCGGCTCCCGATTGAGCCTGTGCCTGGCCCATTTTGACCAGAGCGGCCACGGTTTCGTCGTTAATGATCTCACCGTCCCGCACGATGCCATCGTGGCCGTTGATGTTATAAGGATCTAGCGCAATATCTGTCATGACCATGACGTCAGGAACGGCATCTTTGATCGCTCGAATGGCCCGATTGGACAGGTTGTCAGGATTCCAAGCCTCTTTGCAATCTTCGGTTTTTAATGCCGGGTCGGTATATGGAAAAATGCAGATTGCAGGAATGCCGAGCTTATGGGCCGTCGCCGCCAAAGCGGGCAACCGATCAACCGTGTGGCGACTGACACCCGGCATTGAGCTCACGGGTTCGTGGCTATCCTCTCCCGCCATGACAAAGATGGGCCAAATCAGATCAGCGGGGCTGAGATGTGTTTCGCGCACCATCGCCCGCAGTGCAGGATAGGCCCGCAGCCGCCGAGGACGCAGGGCAGGAAAGGGGGCTTGGGTTTGAAAACGCGCCATGACTGGAACCTCATTTACATAGATAGTTTGGGTTTTCTTCTGATCGGCTTAGGTGTAGCAGAGAAAAAATGCAAATTCCAAATTCAAGTGACCCTTAATGAGCCTCATTGATCTTCTTTCATGGGATGCCTTTGGCAGCGGATGGTTTTGGTCCCTTATTGTGTTGCAATGGTTTTGGCATGGCGCTCAAGTCCTCGGAGTGCCTGTTGATTGCCTTCAATCCAAAGACAGGGGGCAGCTTTTTACCATCGTCAAGTGGCGCGCCCAACGCAGGGTTGATACAGCCCATCAAGCGCCGCTCGCTGTTGTGGTCGCCCTGTCGTTTTTGGTATCGGTGCTCTTCATATTGGGGTTTATCTACCAGATCGAACTCTGTGCCGCCGCCAGTCTTTTGATCCTCCCAGAATTGGTGATTTTCCGATTGGGTTATCGCACGGCGCAGACCATATGCGCCGATCATCAGGAGTTTGAGCCAGTGATCAAAGATTTGAAAAAACTGCATCTAAAGATCTATGCCACAGGCGCCGCGGCTATTTTCTGCGCCGGGGTATTTGGCTACGGGTTCGAGGTCTTGACACAATGATAAGACAAAAGGTTTGACGGGCTGATATGACATCCAACCACATCTTGATGAGCGGCGCCCCGGAGGGCTTTGACGCGACCATTGTGAACAAAGAAGCGCAGCAGGGCGGGGTGATCCATGTCGCGCGCGATGCCCATCGTCTACAGGCGATGCGGGCGGCTTTGGAATTTTTTGCCCCTGAGCTGCCCGTCTTTCATTTTCCCGCTTGGGACTGTCTGCCCTTTGACCGCGTATCGCCGAATGCGGATATCAGTGCCCAGCGCATGTCGAGCCTGGCCAGTTTTCTTGCGCAAATGCCCAAGTCCTATGTTGTCTTAACCACGCTTTCGGCTGCCAGCCAGCGCGTGCCGGCGCGCGCGACTGTTGGATCCGCCGTCTTTCGCGCCTCGGTTCACAGCCGCGTGGATGAACAAGCCCTGCGGGCTTTTCTGGTGCGTATGGGTTTCACGCAAACGCCAACCGTTATGGAGCCGGGCGATTATTCAATTCGGGGGGGCATTATCGACATTTTCCCGCCTGGCCTTTCCGAGCCAATCCGTCTGGATTTTTTCGGCGATACGCTTGACGGCATTCGCCAATTTGATCCGGCAACGCAGCGCACAGTGAAATCGCTTGAGAAGGTTGAATTGTCCCCCGTGTCCGAAGTGATCCTAGATGAGGCCTCGATCCGGCGATTTCGACAAAACTACCGCATTGAGTTTGGGGCCGCAGGCACAGATGATCCGCTCTATGAGGCCATATCCGCAGGACGAAAACATCAAGGGGTGGAGCATTGGCTGCCGTTCTTTCACGAAGAAATGGACACGCTGTTTGACTACTTGCCCGATGCGACGGTTATTGTGGATGATCAATCGACCCCAGCGCGCTTGGCCCGCTGGGACACCATTGCTGATCAATATGACGCGCGCAAAACCGCATTCACGCAAAAGGGGCGTTTAGATACGGTCTACAAACCCGCGCCACCAGAATTGCTCTATCTCAATGATGCCGCCTGGCAGGAGGCCTTGGCAGGGCGGCGGCAGGTTGCCCTATCGGTTTTGCCACAACCGACGGGGTTGAATGTCCTGGATGCGGGCGCGCGGCTTGGCCGCAATTTTGCGCCTGAGCGTCAGAACGAGGCCCTGAGCCTCTTTGGTGCGGTCTCTGACCATATTAAGAACAAGCGCGCCGCCAAGCCTGTGGTGATTACCTCCTACTCGACGGGCGCCAGAGAGCGCCTGTCGGGCCTGTTGCAAGATGAGGGGCATGGGGAGCTGATTGAGATCAGCAATATTAAAGGCCTGCGCGGCGCGGGCACATATCTGGCGGTCTCGCCGCTGGAACATGGCTTTGAAACCGATGATCTCCTGGTGATCTCCGAGCAGGATATTTTGGGTGATCGTTTGGTGCGCAGCACGAAAAAGCGCAAACGGGCCGACAATTTCCTCACCGAAACTCAAAGTTTGAGCCCGGGCGATTTGGTGGTGCATGTGGATCACGGGGTGGGACGGTTCAAAGCTCTGGAGATTATCAGTGCAGCGGGAGCCGATCATGAATGCCTGCTGCTCGAATATGCCGAAAACTCCAAACTCTATTTGCCGGTGGAAAACATAGAGCTTTTGTCACGCTATGGCCATGACGAAGGCCTTTTGGATCGTTTGGGCGGCGGCGCGTGGCAAGCAAAGAAAGCGCGCCTCAAAGAACGCATCCGTGAAATGGCAGAAAAGCTCATTCGTGTGGCAGCGGAACGTGCGTTGCGCAAAGCGCCGCTGGTCGATCCACCTTTGGGCATGTGGGACAGTTTTTGTGCACGTTTTCCGTATCAAGAAACCGACGATCAATTGAGCGCCATTTCTGATGTGATAGAAGATCTCGGCACCGGCCGCCCGATGGATCGGTTAATCTGTGGCGATGTTGGGTTTGGCAAAACTGAAGTTGCGATGCGGGCGGCATTTGTGGCGGCCTGTAGTGGTTTGCAAGTGGCCGTGGTCGCACCGACGACGCTTCTTGCGCGTCAACACGCGAAAAGCTTTGCTGAGAGGTTTCGCGGCTTTCCGCTCGAGATCCGGCAACTGTCGCGTTTTGTCTCGGCCAAAGCGGCCAATGAAACCCGAGACGGGCTGGCCCGCGGCACGGTCGATATTGTGATCGGAACCCATGCGGTGCTCGCAGATCAGGTTCGTTTCAAAAACCTTGGGCTCTTGGTCATTGACGAGGAACAACGCTTCGGCGTGGGGCATAAGGAAAAGCTCAAACAATTGCGCTCTGACGTGCATGTGCTCACTCTGACGGCCACACCTATCCCACGGACCTTGCAATTGTCTTTGACCGGTGTACGAGACCTATCCATCATTGGCACACCGCCCATCGATCGGCTGGCCATTCGAACCTATGTCAGTGAGTTTGACACCATCACCCTGAGAGAGGCGCTCTTGCGCGAGCATTATCGCGGCGGGCAAAGCTTTTTTGTGGTGCCGCGCATTCAAGATATCCCCGACATGGAGGCATTTTTGCGCGAGCATGTGCCGGAAGTTTCAGTGGTTGTGGGACATGGGCAGATGCCGGCGGGCGAATTAGATGATAAGATGAATGCATTTTACGACGGCAAATATGATGTGCTTTTGGCCACAACCATCGTGGAATCCGGTCTGGATATTCCCACAGCCAATACGATGATTATTTACCGCGCAGATATGTTCGGCCTGTCACAACTGTATCAAATCCGTGGTCGGGTCGGGCGCTCCAAAACGCGGGCCTTTGCCTATTTGACCACCAAACCGCGTGCCAAACTCACGCCCACCGCGGAAAAACGCCTGCGAGTCTTGGGCTCACTGGATTCTTTGGGGGCGGGATTCACGCTCGCCAGCCAAGATTTGGACATTCGCGGCGCCGGCAATCTTTTAGGCGAAGAGCAATCAGGTCAAATGCGGGACGTGGGCTATGAACTCTATCAGCAAATGCTGGAAGATGCGATTGCCAAGATCAGGTCGGGCGAGACCGAAGCCAATCTGGATAATGACCAATGGGCGCCGCAAATAAACCTTGGGGTGTCCGTCCTGATCCCTGCGGCCTATGTGCCGGATCTGGATGTGCGCTTGGGCTTGTATCGTCGGTTGTCGTCTCTTGCGACAAAAGTTGAGCTGGAAGGCTTCGCAGCCGAGCTGATCGACCGGTTTGGGCCTCTGCCCAAAGAGGTCAATACGTTGATGCTCATCGTGCGCATAAAAGCCATGTGCCGCAAAGCCGGGATCGCCAAACTGGACGGCGGGCCAAAAGGGGCGACCATCCAGTTTCACAATGATAAATTTGCCTCGCCCGGCGGTTTGGTGGCTTTCTTGGAAGATCAACGCGGTCTTGCAAAAATCCGTGACAACAAGGTTGTTGTACGCCGAGATTGGGCCCGTACATCCGACAAAATCAAAGGCGCCTTCGCCATTGCCAAGGATCTTGCCACGCTTGTGGCCGCAGAAGCGAAACGCAAAGCCTAGGTTTCGGCCAATTGCCCCTGAAGCTCAGAAATGATGGACGTCCAGACCTCTGGCGGTTGCGCGCCAGGCACAGCATGTTGATTGGCAATAATGAATGTCGGCACAGCCGTGATGCCCATTTTTCGACTATGGGCGTCACGCTCTTGGATCATCGCGCGGTCGGCATCGCTCGACAAAAGCCGGGCGATGACATCTCGTTCCAGGCCAATCACCTCGGCAATGTCGCACAACGCCTCGCGGTTGCCGATGTCGATACCCATGCAGAAATAGGCTTGAAACAGCGCATCCACCACCGCATTTTGCTTTTGCTCCAACCCGGCCCAATGAATAAGGCGATGGGCATCTATGGTATTGGGGGTGCGCTTCATGGCGGCAAAATCGATGGGCAGCCCCAGCGCTTCCGCGGTTTGCTCAATTTGAGAATAAACTTTGATCGCGGCCTCTTTGCCGCCAAATTTGCGCTCTAAATAGACGCGGCGGTCCATACCCTCAGCCGGCATATCTGGATTGAGCTGGAAAGGATGCCATTCCACCGTGAAGGGGTGATCTGGGTGTTCAGCCAGCGCCTTTTCAAGATGGGTTTTGCCGATATAGCACCAGGGGCAAATCGGATCAGACATGATATCAAGCTTAATCATAACTCAGAGTTCCACAATTGGGGCAGGGCGGCCCGGATTAATTTCCCATTTGGGTTGCGCGGCAAGGCAGGCACTTTTTGCACGATGCGAGGTTGTTTGTAGCGTGCTAAATCCCGCGCGGCCAGTGCGTCGATCTGCGCAAGATCGCAGGGGTCCTCACCCACAACGAAAGCGGCGATGACAAAAACATCCGGGCGCACCTCAACTTCGGTGACACCAACCTCTTGCACACCGGGGCAGGCCTCTAACACTTGCTCAATTTCTCGAGGCGCGACGCGGTAACCACCGGCATTGAGGATATCCCCGCTGCGCCCGGCAAAGCCAATCCGACCATCCGCATTCATCTGCCCTTGATCGGCCGTGTGATACCAGCCGTTTTTCAGGGGTAAGTTGATCGCCGCATCCTCAATATAACCAAGCATCAAGCCCGGATCCCGCCCATCGACTGCGATGGTCCCGATCTGTCCACGCTCGGCCAGGGCATCACCGTCAAAGATGGCAATCTTGCGGCCGGGTTGCACGGCAAGATGCTCGGGCGCAGATGGCGTCGCCGATAGAAACGTAGAGCATTCGGTCATGCCAAAGGCTTCGCAAATCGGGGTTTGGGTGCGGTCTTGCCAGCTTTGGCGCACCGACCGCGGCAGCACATCACCGGCGCTCAAACCGTGGCGTAAGCGCGGCGGCTGCACAAAAGACTGTTGCAGCAACCGGCGGTAAATTCCAGGGGCAGCGGCAAAGATGCTCGCCTCTTCCGCCTGCATAATCTGCCACAATTCGGCGGGCTCTTGCGTGTTGGGGATGACAGCACTGGCTCCAATTGCCCAAGGGTCCATCAATCCCGTTCCCAATGTATAGGTCCAATTAAAGGCACCGGCGTGCATCATGACATCTTGCGGCGTCAGCTCATACCAGCCAGTCCACATCATCCTGCGCGCCCAAACTGCGCGATGAGCATGCAGAACGGCGCGCGGCTGGCCGGATGTGCCGGAGGTGAAGATAATATAGCCGGGGCGATTGGGATCACCCAGGATCGGCCGGGCCGGGGGAAGATTTTGAAATGCCTGCAGCTGCGGGGTCTGCAATGTCAGCCCGTCAAACCCCGCCAAGCCATGGCTTGGGTCACAAATCATGGCTTTGGGCTGGGTTTTGCCCAGCAGCACTTGCACCTCGCGGTCCGTTAACGCGATTGAACATGGCATCGCAACAGCATCTAACGCAGCAAGGGCCAAAAAGCAGACGGGAAAATCGACAGTATTGCCGATGCGCAGCAAAACACGGTCTCCGGCGGCAATCCCCGCCCGGCGCAGACCTGTGGCCACGCCAAATACTGCCCGCGCCAGTTGCGCATAGCTGTATTTGCGCGCAACACCCGCCTCATAGACGGTCAAAGCAACCTTGCCCGGCGTATTATTTGCGGCAGCCAGGACATAGGCCGCCAGATTGAAGTTCTGGGGGCAGGGTGGCGCAGGAGAAAGGTCAATCAAAGCATCCATAGGCTTCGGCTAGCGCGCGTCACCCCAGGTTGCAAGCCTTGTGCGGGCAGTTTATGACGGGCCTATGACAAAAAATGATCCCAGTTCGATTATCCAAATCGCCCGTGAAAATGGCAATTCTGAAGATGGATTGCCTCTCAACCTTGGGTTGCGCGTGCGCGAATTGCGCAAAGCGCGCAATTGGACGTTAGAGCAAGCCGCGAGCCAAGCAGGTCTGGCCCGCAGCACCCTATCAAAAATCGAAAATGGGCAAATGTCTCCGACCTATGATGCGTTAAAAAAGCTTGCCATTGGCTTGGAAATTTCCGTGCCACAGCTCTTTACCCCACCGGTCAACAATCAAATCAACGGCCGTTTGGCCCATACCAAAGCGGGCGAGGGGCAAAGCCATGTCACCGCCACATATGAGCATGAGCTTTTGGCCAATTCCCTGTCAAAAAAACGCATGTTGCCCTATCGCGCCGTGGTACACGCCCGGTCGATGGAAGAATTCGATGGCTGGGTGCGTCATGATGGTGAGGAATTCCTCTATGTGCTGACCGGGGTGGTTAAGCTATATACGGAGTTCTACGAACCGATTGAGATGCGCCGGGGCGATA
>Ga0209630_10000563_pt1 | contig 42538 bp, 54 predicted proteins | sample COG_01_FD_184745 | JGI IMG/M metagenome (GOLD analysis project Ga0209630, IMG submission 184745) | Pelagic Microbial community sample from North Sea - COGITO 998_met_01 (SPAdes) (version 2) | ecosystem: Environmental > Aquatic > Marine > Neritic zone/Coastal water | place: Helgoland, sampling...
AGTACGAGAGGACCGAGAAGGACATACCTCTGGTGTACCAGTTATCGTGCCAACGGTAAACGCTGGGTAGCTATGTATGGAGTGGATAACCGCTGAAAGCATCTAAGTGGGAAGCCCACCTCAAGATGAATATTCTCATCACGTAAGTGAGTAAGGTCACGGTAAGACTAACCGTTTGATAGGCATTAAGTGTAAGTACAGTAATGTATGTGCTGAGATGTCCTAACAGACCGAGGACTTGAATTTTTTAAAACTATTTACTATTATCAACATTGAGTTGATAATAGGTTAGGCTTTGGTGTTTTTAGTGTAATAAACGGACCCACGCTGATCCATCTCGAACTCAGTTGTGAAACGTTATAAATCGACGACAATACTTGGAAGGGAACTTCCTGGGAAGATAGTTCAATGCCAAAGTTTTTATAACTACTAAAATAAAATTAATAACTTAAAATATCATTGAGTAACTAAACTATAATAAAGTTAGAAAATTAATAGAATCTACCAAAACTAATGAAGATTTTGAAAAACCTAGTTTAACATTTTTATAATGATAGAAGAATATGTTAATTATAATATTGTTAGAAAGGGTCAAACCCAAGATAGTAAACGTAAAAAATTTTTACTAAGATACAATATAAACAATAAAGCTGAGTTTGATTGAACAATTAAGAAACGGTGTTATAGCCGCTGTTACAAAAAGTTTATAGAACTGAAACTAATAAATATTGAAATTAATAAATATTGTGTCTAAACCTTTAAAGGTTTAGATCACAAATATTTTTAAAAAATTAACCATTGATAGCTGGAGCTGTGAAAGCTACTGGTAATACATCACCTGAAGCTAAATCTAATGGGAAATTGTGAGCATTACGTTCATGCATTACTTCCATACCTAAATCAGCACGGTTAATGATGTCAGCCCAAGTGTTGATAACACGACCTTGAGAATCCACAACTGATTGGTTGAAGTTGAAACCGTTTAAGTTGAATGCCATTGTGCTAATACCCATAGAAGTTAACCAGATACCTACAACTGGCCATAAAGCTAAGAAGAAGTGTAAAGCACGAGAGTTGTTGAATGAAGCATATTGGAAGATTAAACGACCAAAGTAACCGTGTGCAGCTACGATGTTGTAAGTTTCTTCTTCTTGACCGAATTTGTAACCGTAGTTAGTTGATTCGTTTTCAGTAGTTTCACGGATTAAACTAGAAGTTACTAATGAACCGTGCATAGCTGAGAATAAAGAACCACCAAATACACCAGCAACACCAGCCATGTGGAATGGGTGCATTAAAATGTTGTGTTCTGCTTGGAATACAAGCATGAAGTTAAAAGTACCAGAGATACCTAAAGGCATACCATCAGAGAAAGAACCTTGACCGATTGGGTATACTAAGAATACAGCTGAAGCTGCTGCTACAGGAGCAGAGAATGCTACGAAGATCCAAGGACGCATACCTAAACGGTAGCTTAATTCCCACTCACGACCCATCCAACAGCATACGCCTGTTAAGAAGTGTAAAACAACTAATTGGTAAGGACCACCGTTGTATAACCACTCATCAATTGAAGCTGCTTCCCAAATTGGGTAGAAGTGCATACCAATAGCGTTTGAACTAGGAATAACTGCACCACTGATGATGTTGTTGCCGTATAATAATGAACCTGCAACAGGCTCACGGATACCATCGATATCTACTGGAGGAGCTGCGATAAATGCGATGATGTAACAAGAAGTAGCTGTTAATAATGTAGGGAACATTAAACAACCAAACCAACCGATGTATAAACGGTTTTCAGTACTTGTAATCCAAGCGCAGAAGCGCTCCCATAATGAAACGCCTTCGCGTCTTTCTAAAGTTGCTGTCATAATAACATTTTAATAATTTTAATTCTTCCCAAGTTTAAGACTTGTTACTTTTAATTATAAGACGAATAGTAGATATTAGCTAGTAAAATTTTTTAGTTAATCTAAAAAATTCAAGTTCAAAATCAAAAGTTGCTCTTGTCGTATTTCCTCCAATAAAAAATTTTTTTCTATTATGAACAATCCAAATTTGAGAATATGTTATATAACTAATTAAAGTACTTAACATCAAAAATCCGAAGCCAGTATAGATTATAGGAATACCAGGATCTGTTTTAATTTGTAATCCTGTAGAACTAATAACATCTATTAGAGTAAATGAAGAATTTAATTTAATTGTTTCATTCAACTCTAAATTGCCTATGAATAGACCAAATTTATTATAAAAAGAGCAGTAACCTTGCAAATTATTAATTAAAACTGTAAATCCCTCATCTAACATATTATCAATAGGGATCCAGGAAAGCCAAATTTTATCAAGTCCATTTGCAATATTTATTAATGGATATTGCGAGATCGGTAAATATTGAGATTTAATTCTTAGGCCAATTAAATTCCAATCAGTTTGATAATAATTAATACCATTATATTTGGCCGGGGAATTTACAAAAATTGTTTTTTGATCAATTTCTATCCCAGAATCGTTTAAAAATGATATATCGGAATAAAATTGATTAATTGTCATTTGTTTATTATATGTAATCCAGAAATCATTGACGCGAGCAGAAGTATGTGGAATTAGAGTTAATTTTCCGTTACTTAAAATATTTTGAATATGAAAGGTTTCTGTTTTTGGTATTATTTCTTGGGCTTTAAATCCTGCTAAAGATCCTATTATTGAACCAACTAATACTAGAATCATACTAAAGTGAACAATAAGAGGAGCAATTCGACCAATTAAACCTTTATAACAATAGATAATATTTTTCTGTTGATAAATTGAATATTGATTTTCTTTGATCCTGAATAAGAGTTGATTGAGATTATTATTTTCTAATTGTTTCGATACCTTTAATTTAGAAAATGGAGCTGTTGTTCTAAAAAATTGACACCGACGTGCAATTTTTAATGAAGGAAGTTGTTGTAAAAATGTACAAGTTAATAAACTAATACCAAATACTAAAATCAAAATTAAAAACCACCATGTTTTATAAATATGATCCAATCCAAATTTAAGAATAATATCCCAAGATAAAAACCCTAAAACTTTATTTGTTAATGGATAGTTTAATTTGTAAGTTTCAATTGATTGATCTTGTTCAATTATTGTTCCAATAATACTAAAAGAAGCAATTATTAACAAAATAATTATAGCAAATCTAAGATCTGCAAAGGCCTTAAAAAAACTTTGTTTCATTTAATAATTTAATTGATATAAATAGTTTTTGATGAGGCTAGCCGAAGAAAAGGAATTATTTATTTTGTTTATTAATTTAAAAATAAACTATAATCTAAAATAATAATATTAATAAAAGTAACTAAATTTTATGTCTCATACTGTTAAAATATATGATACATGTATTGGTTGCACTCAATGTGTACGTGCATGTCCTACAGATGTCTTAGAAATGGTTCCATGGGATGGTTGTAAATCTGGTCAAATTGCATCGTCACCACGCGTTGAAGATTGTGTTGGTTGTAAACGTTGTGAAACAGCATGTCCTACAGATTTTTTAAGTGTAAGAGTTTATTTAGGAGCTGAAACTACTAGAAGTTTAGGATTATCTTATTAGAACTAAATCGGAATAAAGAATTATCTTAAAATCTAAAAATGTTTAAACATTTTTAGATTTTAAGATAACCAGCCATAACTATGTAATCCTTTTCCTAAAAAGTTAACCCCTAAATAACAAATCCAAATAATAAAAAAACCGATCGAACCTAAAATAGCTGTTTTTTTACCTTCCCAGCCTTTAGTAATTCTTGAATGTAGATAGGTGGCAAAAATAATCCAAGTTATTAAAGCCCATGTTTCTTTTGGATCCCAGCTCCAATAAGAACCCCATGCTTCATTTGCCCAGACACCACCAGCAATAATTCCTATAGTTAAAAAAGGAAAACCTAAACCAATAATTCTATAACTCCAGTTATCAAGACTAGATAAAAGTTTTAATTTGCCAAGTTCTGAAATTTCATTAGAAGTTGATAATGATTTAGTTTCATAATAATCCACTAAAACATTATATAAAGGTAAAGAAGATTTATCAATTGCCCCTAAATCAACTTCTTGATAATTTGAGATTATTAAAAATAAAATACATAATAAAGATCCAATAATTAATGTCGCATAACTTAACATCATCATACTAACATGCATCATTAACCAATTGGATTGTAAGGCTGGAACAAGCGGGCTAGATTTTTGCATCTCGGGTGATAGCGTTAAATTTGCAAATCCATTTATTAATAAAATAACTGGTAATAGAATAGCTCCAATTAATTTACTTTTTGTTTTAAACTCAATATACAAATAAATTATTAATAATGTCCAAGTTAAAAAAAGTAGTGATTCATATAAATTACTTAATGGAAAATAACCTGCGACAATCCATCGCGATGAAAGAATAAAAAATAATAGAAAATTTGCTCCTAATGCACAAAATCGACCAACTTTAGTTAAATTATTTCTCCAGTTTAAGAAAAACAAACTAATCCAATAAACGGTCATTGCTAATAATAAAATCCCAAAAACGATATTCGATGAAATATTTTGAATATTATCCCAGTTCATAAAAATTGTCCGATTATATAAACTATTTTATCTTATAATTATTATTTTAATTTAATAGTCACTAAATAAAAGTAATCTTATTCTAATTGAAATTTTGTGATAGATCAATTTTATACATAAGAATAAATTATCATAATAAAGTTATAAAAATTGACATTATAAATATATTCAGATTAATATATTTATAATGTCAATTTTTATAACTTTATTATCTTAAAATGTCAGGAATAATCAAATATGAAATGATCATTCTTCTAAGTGAAGAATTTAATGATAGCGAATTAAAGACTTGGGCATTTAACTACGCAAAATCGTTGCAAAATTTAAGTGCATCGGATATATCAGTAGTTTCGCGAGGAAAAAGAGATTTAGCTTACTTGATTAAAAACCGAAAACAGGGGAACTTTATCCAAATTAATTTTTCTAGTTTACCTAAATATTTAAATAGTTTTGCTACAGATTTAAAATTTGATAGTAATGTTTTAAGATTTCTAATATTTAAGAAAAAATAAAAAGTCTTATTAAAATAACTTGAAAATATCTAAACGATTTGCTACTATAATATTAGTTAATACATCCTCAGTAGCTCAGTGGTAGAGCAATCGGCTGTTAACCGATTGGTCGTAGGTTCAAGTCCTACCTGGGGAGTATTTACAAAACTTAAATTAAAATGATAAAAGATTATGATAAATTGAAGATTGGAGATAAATCTTTTAACTCACGTTTGATGTTAGGAACAGGAAAATATAAAACGGTTGAGGCTGCCGTAGAAAGTATAGAAAAAAGCACATGCGAAATTGTTACCGTTGCTGTTCGTCGATTACCTGTTAATTTAAGAAAAGATACTGGTACGTTTCTTAATTTTTTAAATTGGAAAAATTTATGGTTACTACCAAACACAGCAGGAGCTCAAACAGCAGAAGAAGCTGTTAGAATAGCTTTTTTAGGACATGAACTAGCATGTCGCATTGGTCAAGAAGATAATTTCTTTGTAAAATTAGAAGTTATTTCTGATCCAAAATATCTATTACCAGATCCTATTGGAACTATTAAAGCAGCTGAATTTCTTATTAAAAAAGGTTTTACTGTTTTACCATATATTAACGCTGACCCTATTTTAGCTTTACATTTAGAAGATTTAGGTTGTGCAACTATAATGCCATTAGGCTCACCTATTGGATCGGGACAAGGATTAAAAAATCTATCGAATATTCAAATTATTATTGAAAATTCGAATATACCTGTGATTATTGATGCTGGAATAGGACGACCCAGTGATGCTACTATGGCAATGGAAATAGGTGCTGATGGAATATTATTAAATACCGCTGTAGCTCAGTCTAAAAATCCTCCTCAAATGGCGTTAGGTATGAATTTAGCAGTTAAAGCTGGAAGATTGGCTCATTTAGCTGGTAGCATGGAAAAAAAACTATATGCTTCACCTAGTTCACCAGCAAATTCCATTAGTAAACTTGTAAGGATTTAATTTTATAATTACAATCAAAAGTATAAATACTTTTGATTGTAATTATAAAATTATAATTTTTCTTCCTCTTTAATAAGTAATGGATCAACTCGACTATAATCTACATTAACAATAATATTATCTTCAAGATCAGCATCTATAATAAGCTTTGTTCTTGGATATAATGGTTTTGATAAAAATTCCTGAGCTAAATTATCTTCTAATAAACGCATTACAGCTCTTCTTAATGGTCTTGCACCATAAATAGGATCAAAGCCTTGTTCTACTAATATATTTTTAACAATATTTTTTACTTCAAGTTCAATTTCTTTTTCTTTCATTCGATCTTGTAATTGTTTTATCATTATTTCAGAAATTTGTGTGACATCATTTTTTGTTAAATGACTGAAAACAATAATTTCATCTAAACGATTTAAAAATTCTGGACGGAAATATTTTTTTAATTCTTCATTCACTAAAAAAGAAATTCGTTTAAAAACATTAGGATCCATAATCGGATCAGATGAATATGATAAAAAGTCAGAATTAATATCTAGACTACTTTTATTAGATTTTTTTGGCTGTATTCCACTTTCTTTCTCAATAATTTTTGCCCCAACATTTGAAGTCATAATAATCAATGTATTTTTAAAATCGATTGTTCTTCCTTTTGAATCGGTTAAACGACCATCATCTAAAATTTGTAATAATAAGTTAAAAACATCTGGATGAGCTTTTTCAATCTCATCAAATAAAACAACTGTATAAGGTTTACTACGAACTGCTTCTGTTAATTGACCTCCTTCGCTATAGCCAACATACCCTGGTGGTGAACCAATTAATTTTGCAACAGTATGTTTTTCCATATATTCGGACATATCTAATCGAATCATTGTTTCTTCACTTCCAAACATATACGCAGCTAATGCTTTTGTTAATTCAGTTTTTCCGACACCAGTAGGACCGGCAAAAATAAAACTAGCTATAGGGCGATCAGGATTCCGTAAACCAACACGAGCCCGACGAATGGCTTTAGAGACCGAGACAATTGCTTGATGTTGCCCTATTAATCTTTGATGAAGAGTATCCTCCATATTTAAGAGTTTTTTAGATTCGGTTTCAGAAATTTTTGTTATAGGAATACCTGTCCAACCAGCAATAACTTCAGCGACATCTTCTTCCATTACCATATCAATATGAACACGTTTAAGTCCTGCTTTTTCATTAATTTGAAGTGCTTGTTTCATTACTTGAATTTGAATTCGTACCTCCATTTCATAATCCAATAATTGAGAAGCAGTTTCAAAATCCTGCTCTCGAACGGCGATATCTTTTTCAGTTAAAGTTTCTTGTAGTTCATTCAATAATAATAATATACCTTCTGGTAAACGTTTATTTTCTAACCGAACTCGAGACCCTGCTTCATCTAAAACATCAATAGCTTTATCTGGTAAATATCTATCTGCTATAAATTTATCAGCTAATATCGCTGCTTGTTCAATAGCCGCATCATGGTAACTTAATGTATGGTGACGCTCAAATTTGGCTCTTAAACCACGTAAAATATCAATGGTAACACCAACACTAGGTTCATTTACATGAACTGGTTGGAATCGACGTTCTAATGCAGCATCTCGTTCAATATATTTTCTATATTCTTCAATTGTTGTTGCTCCAATACATCTAAATCCACCTCGCGCTAAAGCTGGTTTTAAAATATTAGCAGCATCTACAGCTCCTTCGGCAGCACCTGCTCCTACTAAAGTATGAATTTCATCAATGACTAAAATAGTTGTACCATCATATTGAGCTTCTTCAACAATTCGTTTTAATCTTTCTTCAAATTCTCCTCGATATTTTGTACCGGCTAATAATGATCCTAAATCTAAGGACATTATTACATTTCCTTCTAAGAAATTTGGAACATCTTGTGTTAAAATTAGCTGAGCTAAACCTTCTGCGACAGCTGTTTTTCCTACACCGGGTTCACCAATAAGCACAGGATTATTTTTACTACGTCGTGCTAAAACTTTAATAACTTCAAATATTTCTTTATCTCTACCAATCACAGGATCTAACCTACCTTCGATTGCTTCTTTAGTAATATTATCAGTATATTCATCTAAAGTTGGGGTAGAACTATTATCCAAATCTCGATCTAAAATCCGTTTTTCTGATTCTGATAAAGGTCTTAAAAGTTCTTCTTGGTTTTCTTTAATCAAAGCTAAAGTCTTACTTCGAAGTTGAGCAATATCGACTCCTAATTTTTCAATCGTTCGAATCGCTACACCATCTTCTTCTCCTAAAAGAGCCAAAAGAATATGTTCTGTACCAACATAATTTTGACCAATATCTTTTCCTTCTTGAACAGCCATTTCTAATACTCTTTTGGCTCTAGGAGTAAAAGGAATTTCAGAAGCCACAAAACCAGTACCCCGACCAATATAGTTTTCAACCTCTTTTCGGGCTTTTTTTAAAGTAACGCCTAAAGAGCGTAAAGCTTTTGCTCCCATACCTTGTCTTTGTCCAACGACACCTAAAAAAAGTTGTTCTGTTCCAACAAAATTATGACCCATTCGTCGGGCCTCTTCTTGTGATAACATTATTACTTTAATAGCTCCTTCTGTAAACTTTTCAAACATAAAATCATCCTTAAGCTATATTTAAAGATTCTAATTTTCTATTCACAAAACTGAATAAACCTTTTATTAATATATATGTACTTTTTTCTTAACAATTGTTATTAATTTAATATTCTTATAATATAAGATAAATCAAATAAAACGGCGGTATGGCCAAGTGGTAAGGCAGTGGATTGCAAATCCTCGACCCCCAGTTCGAATCTGGGTGCCGCCTAAAAAAAAGCTACAGGGTTGCTTTTTAGATTTCTACTAAGCGATAATAGTATAATAAAGTCTAGGGGACGTGGTGGAATTGGTAGACACGACGGACTTAAAATCCGTTGCCTAGTGATAGTGCGTGAGGGTTCAAGTCCCTCCGTCCCCATTATAAAAAGAATAAAGAGATAAAATTTTATTTTAAATAAAGTTTTGTTTCGACTTCGCTTATATAAGAATTTAATATTTTCTTACGGTTCATATCTTTTTGTTTTGTAAATAATTGAGCATTTATAATCGATTCTCTACTTAAAGCAATTTTTCCAGTTCGAACTAATTCTAAAACTCCAAATTGATTGATTAACTGTTCTAAAGCAATAATTTTTTCTGAATCCCCTGTTACTTCAATTGTTAAGACTTTTTCTGCAAAATCTAATATTTTTGCACGAAAAAATGTTGCGATTTCCAAAATTTTTGATCGATCTTTTCTAGGTGATAAAATTTTTAAAAGAAGTAACTCACGTCTAATGGAAGGCAAATGAGTTAAATTTTGAATTTTAATTATAGGAAGTAATTTATATAATTGTTTTGTTATTTGATCTATTACACGCATATTACCAGGTAAAATAAGTACAAGGCGTGATGTTTGATCATATTCTGTAGACCCAATAGCTAAACTATCAACTTTAAACCCTCGTCGTGTTAATAAGCCTACAATTCGAGGTAATATAGTAGGTTGGTTTTCAATCAAAATTGATAAAGTACATTCATACTTATAGTCTATTTGCATATTATTGCTCAGTTAATAATAATCGATTTTGAACCTTAAAAACTTACAAATCTAAAATTCTTTTAGATTTGTAAGTTTTTAAGGTTACGATAAACAAATTCTATATAAAACACCGGGTGGTAACTCAGATTCTGATAATAAATCAAAAATATTTATTGTTGAATCATAAGAAATTTCTAATATACGTTTATGAATTCGAATTTCAAAATGCTCTCTAGAATCTTTATCTACATGCGGTGATCTTAAAACACAATAAATGCGTTTATCAGTTGGCAATGTAACTACACCTAGATTAATTAATTCGATATTTTGTAAAATATTTACAATTTTTCGGCAGGATTGAATTAAGAGTTCATGATTAAATGATTCTAGCCGGACACGAATTTTTTCAGTTGTTTTTGTTACCATAAATTACTTAATTATTTAACAATTTTAGAAACGACTCCAGCTCCAATTGTTCTTCCACCTTCACGAATTGCAAAACGCATACCTTCTTCGATGGCTACTGGATAAATTAATTCTGCTGTCATTTTTATTCTGTCACCTGGCATTACCATTTCTACAACGGATCCATCATCCGCAGTAAATTGTGTAATTGAACCTGTTACATCCGTTGTACGAACATAAAATTGAGGTCGATAACCTGTGAAAAACGGTGTATGTCGTCCACCTTCTTCTTTAGTTAACACATAAACCTCTGATTCGAAATTTGTATGCGGTGTAATTGTGCCTGGTTGAGCTAATACCATTCCTCGTTCAATTTCTTCGCGAGTTACACCTCTTAATAAAATCCCAACATTATCGCCGGCAAAACCTTCATCTAAAGTTTTCTGGAACATTTCAATTCCTGTAATTGTTGTAGTTTTAGTTTCGCTAATCCCAACAATTTCAACGTTTTCCCCTACTTTAATAATACCACGTTCGATTCTTCCCGTAGCAACGGTACCACGTCCTGTTATCGAAAAAACATCTTCAATTGCCATTAAAAATGTTTTTTCAACATCACGTTCTGGAGTTGGGATATATTCATCAACAGCATCCATTAAAACAAAAATTTTATCTACCCATGGATTATCACCTCTCTTTAAACTAGGGTTTGAAGAGATAGCTTCTATAGCTTGTAATGCAGAACCAGTACAAATTGGAATATCATCACCTGGAAAATCATATGCAGATAATAATTCACGAACTTCTAATTCAACTAATTCTAATAATTCAGCATCGTCTACTTGGTCTTCTTTATTTAAAAAAACAACAATATCTGGAACACCTACTTGTTTCGATAATAAAATATGTTCTCTTGTTTGAGGCATTGGACCATCTGCGGCAGATACGACTAATATCGCACCATCCATTTGAGCCGCACCTGTAATCATATTCTTAACATAATCAGCATGCCCGGGACAATCTACATGGGCATAATGACGATTCTCAGTTTCATATTCCACATGAGCCGTATTAATCGTAATTCCACGTGCTCGTTCTTCAGGTGCTGCATCAATATCAGCATAATCTTTAGCTATAGCTGTACCACCTAAGGATAATGTTGCAGTAATTGCTGCAGTTAATGTAGTCTTACCATGATCTACATGGCCAATAGTACCAATATTTACATGTGGTTTTGTTCTTTCAAATTTTTCACGAGCCATCTTTAAAATTTCCTTAACTAGTTTTTAGATGATTAAAATAAAGCTTTTAGCGAGAACATGAAATTTTTAATATCTAAAATGAGCAAAAGCTTTATTTGCTTCTGCCATTCTATGAGTCTCTTCTTTTTTTTTTATAGTATTACCTATATCGTTAGCTGTGTCAATTATTTCACTAGCTAATTTGATTGCCATAGTTCGACCGACTCTTTGTCGGGAATACTGAATAATCCATCGTAATGATAAATTTGTAGCTCGAAATCCACTTACTTCTATGGGTACTTGGTATGTAGATCCACCAATTCGTCTAGCTTTAACTTCGACAACAGGACTAGCATTTTTAATGGCCCGTTCAAAAATAATTAACGGATCTTCATTGGTTTTATTTCGAATTATTTCAAATGAACTATTAACAATATTTCGTGCTAAAGTTTTTTTACCAGATTTTAAAATACGTGTTGTTAATAAACTTACTAAATAACTATTATAAATTGGGTCTGCTTTAGAAAATCGTTTTTTTGAGATATTGCGACGAGACATAAAAAAATTTTTAAGTTAATATACTTTAAAAAAATCGGTTAAAATTAATTGATATGATGTTTAGTTAATTTCAGATTTAAATTCTCTATTTATCACTTTTTGGTTTTTTAACACCATATTTAGATCTTCCCTGTGTTCGATCTTTAACACCACCACTATCTAAAGCACCCCGGACAATATGATAACGTACACCTGGTAAATCTTTAACTCGCCCTCCACGAATTAAAACAACAGAATGTTCTTGTAGGTTATGACCAATCCCTGGAATATAGGCTGTAACTTCAAATCCAGAAGTTAGTCGAACACGAGCTACTTTTCGAATGGCCGAGTTAGGCTTTTTTGGTGTTGTTGTATAAACTCGAGTGCAGACGCCTCGTCTTTGAGGACAATTTACTAATGCTGGTGATTTTGTTTTTTTATTAATTTTTATTCTTCTCGAACGAACTAATTGTTGTATAGTTGGCATATAGTTTAAAAATATTAAATAAATATAACGGGTTTAAAGATATAATATTAATTCTCATTTAAATTTAACCCATATTTTTTCATAAATCGTTCGACACGACCTTCACTATCAATAATCGTTTGAGAATCAGTATAAAATGGATGGTTTACTAACCAGACATCTACAACTAATTCTTCTTTTGTTGAACCTATGTAAGCAATAGGTTTACCATCGCAAAAAATAGGCGTATGAGTAAACCATTTTGGATGAATTTCAGATTTTGGCATTTTTCATTTTTAATATAATTATCGTTTTGAATATTGTGGTGCTTTTCGAGCTTTACGTAATCCGTATTTTTTACGCTCTTTTATCCGAGCATCTCTTGTTAAAAATCCATAAGGCTTTAAAATCAGACGACTTTCTTTATCCATGATACAAAGTAATCTAGCAATCCCTAATTGAAGTGCTTCAGTTTGACCTGTTAATCCACCTCCTTTAATAATTGCAATAATATCAAATTGATTTTCTAATTTTAAAATCTTTAATGGTGACCAAATATTAGTTAAATATGCTGTATTATATTGCAAATATTTTTCTCCAGGAATATTATTAATTAATAGATTACCATTTCCCGGAATTATAAAAACTCGAGCTACAGCTTGTTTCCGTTTCCCAATACCAATTTTTTGTTTTTCAAACATGAATTTTTTTTTAATATTTATAGAATCTATATAAAGTTATCACTATTAGAATAAGTTCTATTTATTTAACTTTTGATCCTTTCCACACGATTGGATTTTGTGCTGCATGTGGATGATCTATTCCCTCATAAATCTTTAACCGATTTTGAATACAAGACTGTGAACCTTTTGGTAACATATTTTTAACAGCACTTTCTATAATTTTTTGGGGAATTTTTTCAAAGACTTTTTTTAATGAACTACCAGGTCTTCCAGGACTAAAAACACGGAATTTAACATGTCCAATACTCCATGAATCTATAACGATATTTTTTGCATTAATAATAATCAAATAATCTCCATTATCGATTGCTGGATCATAATCTACTTTATGTTTTCCTTGTAAGATAATAGAAATAATAGTTGCTAATCTACCTAATGTTTTATCTTTTGCATCAAGTATATACCATTTTTTTGTTGTGTAATCCGATCGCGGAATAAATGTTTTATTCATAAATTTTATTAATATATTAATTGAAAAATAACTATTTTAAAATTATTCCTAATTTTGTTTTAAGGGTAATAAATACTTCATCAGCAGATTTTCTACCAAAGTTTTTAAGTTGTTGTAATTTTTCGGGTGAATATTCTAATAAATCTCCAATAGTATTTATATGAGCACGTTTTAAACAATTATAAGCTCGAACAGATAATTGTAATTCTTCAATAGCTATATTTGTATAAGGATCCATAGGGAGAGAAGATCTTTTTTCATTAGATTCTGAAAGTTTCATTGAAAAATTATTATTAACTAATCTACGTAATAATTCAATAACAGATTCTGTGGCCTGATAAATTGCTTCTTCTGGTGTAAGACTCCCATTTGTCCAAACATCTAAAATTAAACGTTCAGATGAATTATTCGAAGTATCATAAATAGTTTCAACTTTAAAATCTACCTTTTTAATTGGCATAAAAATAGCATCAATTTGAAGAAAATCATCAGATTTAGTTAAAATAGATTGGCCAGCTAATTGATAACCTGTTCCAGACTCGAATCTAAATTCAATTTCTACAATGTTACTTGTAGAAAGTGTTGCAATATAATGATTTGGATTTACAATTTTTAAATCAGCAGGTAATTGAATTAAACTCGCAGTGATAATTGCAGGTCCTTGAATTTTTAGTCTACCAAATTGAGGTTCGGTTATTTTACTTTTTAAAACAATACCTTTTAAATTTAACAAAATTTCTAGAATATCTTCACGAACACCAACTATAACAGAAAATTCATCTCTTATACCAGCAATACGAATACCTGTAATACTAGTTCCCGTTAAATCTCCTAATAATACTCTGCGTAATAAATTACCGATTGTAAGACCTTGGCCCGTACGTAAGGAATTTACTAAAAATTGTCCAAATAAAATGCCTGATTCCGTCTTTTCTGATTTCAGACATTTTATATAAGGATGGTTCATAATTCAAATCAATTTGAAAATTTTTTAAAAAATTGTATTAAACACGACGTCGTTTTCGTGGCCGACATCCGTTATGAGGTACAGGAGTAATATCCTGAATTGAAATAATTTCAAAGCCAGCACCTTGAATTGATCGAATGGCGGTTTCTCTCCCTGAACCCTGCCCTTTTACTAAAATGGCTACGGTTTTTAAACCAACATTTAATGCTTCAAAGGCTGCTTTTTCTGCAGCTGTTTGAGCAGCAAATGGAGTTCCTTTTCTTGCACCTTTAAACCCAGCGCTTCCAGCGGAAGCCCATGATATCGTATCACCTGTTAAATTTGTAATAGTTACGATCGTATTATTAAATGTTGACTGAATATGAACTATACCATTTGTAAACTGTTTTTTATCTTTTTTCGATACTATTTTTCGGATTTTTTCTATCATATATAATTAGATTTAAAGTTAGTATAACTTTAGCGTAAAAATAAGATTATTTTTTCTTCCCAGTGACTGTTTTTTTCGATCCACGTCTTGTTCGGCCGTTTGTACGAGTTCGTTGACCACGGACTGGTAAACTAGTTCTATGTCTTTTACCTCTATGACAATTTATTTCATTTAAACGTTTTATATTTAAACCATTAAAGCGACGTAAATCTCCTTCTAATTTTAGGTTATTGTTTTCAACTATACTTCGTAATGAAATTGTTTGTTCAGTTGTTAAATCAATTGTACGAGTTTCAAAATCAATATTAGCTAATTGAACAATCTTTTTTGCTGAAGTTAAGCCAATTCCATGAATTGCTGTAAGAGCATATACTATTTTTTTATTATTCGGTAAATCAACACCTATTAATCTTACCACTTAATTTACTCCTTTTAATTATTAACCTTGACGTTGTTTATGTTTTGAATTAGAACAAATTACCATAACTTTCCCACGCCGTTTAATTATACGACATTTATCACACATTTTTTTGACAGATGGTCGAACTTTCATATTAAATTATTTTTAAATAAATATTGCTTTAATTTTTTTAGTTAAACATATCGTTATAAATATTAGATAATAAGATACTGCGAATTTCTCTAGAAATATCGAGTACAACTCCTACTAAAATTAGTAAAGATGTTGTTCCTAATCCATTAAAATTCGAAACATTTAATACAGCTTCAATGAGATTAGGAAGAGTTGCTAATATCGCTAACATAATAGCTCCGAGATATGTTACTCTTTTCATAACTCGTTGTAAATAAAATGTAGTAGCTACTCCAGGTCTAATACCCGGTATACTTACAGCCATTTTTTGTAATTCATTAGAAATATCTTTAGGATTTAGTACAATTGTTGAATAAAAAGAACTAAACACTAATATTAATATAAAGTAACTAATCCAATAAAAAATTTTCGAAGATTTCATTAAAACTGGAAGGGTTATAATTGGTAATAACCCTAAATTACTTACGTAATTAGGAATAACTAAGATTGCAGTTGTTAAAATAATAGGCATAACTCCTGCTTGATTAAATCGCAATGGAATATAGTTATTCTTTGGGATTTCAGAAAAAGTAGTATTTGTTTGACTTAATTGTCTTGATGATATTAAAGGAATAATTCGAGCTCCTTCTTGTAACAATACAATTCCATATATAGCCCCAATAAATAATAAAATAATAAATAAACCAGAGAAAAAATTTAAGTTACTTATATTTTCTGAAATTAATTTTTTACCTAAATTAGGTAAACTTGAGACAATATTTGTATAAATCAATAATGAGGGACCATTTCCTAAACCATATTCAGTTATTAGTTCACTTAACCATAAAACTATCATGGCCCCAGTTGTTAACCAAATTATTATTTCCGATGCTAGTATTAAATTCCAATTAAATAAAGCTCTTTTTAGATAAATAGCAATACTTAAACTTTGAATAAAAGCCCAGATTAATGTAATAACTCTTGTTATTCTAGTTATACGTCGTCGTCCTTCACTCCCACCTTCTTTTTGTAATTTTGAAAGGCTTGGTATCAAACTTATTAATAATTGCATTAAAATCGATGCATTTATATAAGGAAAAATATTTAAAGTAAATAATCCAATAACAAATGTATCATCCCCAGAAAATGTACTTACTAAACTTTTTGTAATTGAATGCCGTTGAATATAAAAAGCTAAATGTCCATGATTAATTCCCGGAACAGGTAAGAATGTTCCGATTCTAATAAATATTAATATTGATAAACTGAGTAACAAGCGTTTTAATAAAATATTGTTATCATTTGGTTGTTTCCTTTCCATTGTTTTATTTCATTATTTTTATTTCTTAATTATTTTAAGATAATATCTCGCTTTTTAGCTACTTGTGACTTTGTTGTTAAATTTTCTAAAGCAACAATCGCAGCGCGTGCATTATTAAGTAAATTATCTGAACCTAATTGTTTAGCAATTACGTTTTTAATACCAGCAACTTCTAGAACTGTTCTAACAGCTCCTCCAGCAATAACACCAGAACCTTCAATAGATGGTCTCATAATTATATGACATGCGCCAAATTTCCCTATTACATCATGTGGAATACTTAATGCTTTTGTTAGTGGAATTCTTATTAAATTTTTTTTTCCGTTAGTTTTAGCTTTTTTAAAAGCATTGACAACGTCATCAGCTTTGGCTACACCAACACCAACTTGTCCATTTTCATCGCCAAGAACAACGATTGCACGGAAACTTAATTTTTTTCCACCTTTAGTTACCTTAGATACACGACTAATTTTTATTAATCTTTCTACAAACTTAGGTTCATTATTTTGTTCTTTACGCCGTGGATTTTTTTTTAATTTATTAATTTGTTTTAAACTAGTACTCATAAAAATTTATTAAACTTATAGTTTTATATTAAAAATGTAGCCCAGCAGAACGTGCTCCTTCTGCTAAAGCTTTAATTCGACCATGATAAAGGTATGGACCTCGATCAAATACAATTTTAGTAATATTTTTTTGAAGACTTAATTCTGCTAATTTTTGTCCCATTAATCGAGCAGCTTCACAAGTGCGACCTTTTTGATTAAAAAGTTTAATCTCTCGATCTAAGGTAGAACAGGAAACTAGAGTAGTTGAATTAATATCATCAATTATTTGTGCATAAATATTTTCGTTTGAACGATAAACGGATAACCTAGGACGAATAGCAGTTCCTTTTATAGAACCTCGTAAACTCTCTCTTTTTAATCTTTTATATTTTTCTGGTTTTAACTTTTTATTCTTGTTTTTAAGTCTCCATAAAACTCTTTTTGAAAATTTCATACTTATTTATTTTCTTTTAGATTATTGTAAATTTTTATAAGTTTATTTTTTACCAGATTTACCGGCTTTACGTTTTATAATTTCTCCCTCATAAATAATCCCTTTTCCTTTGTATGGTTCAGGTGGACGCCAAGAGCGAACATTTGCGGCAAATAATCCTAAAGTTTCTTTATTGCATGATTTTAAGTTAACTGTTGTATTTTGAACTACATCAACAGAAATGTCATTTGGAATTGATATTTCAACAGGATGACTATAACCTAAATTTAAAATAAGTAATTGACCTTGTACATTAGCTCTATAGCCAACACCACGTAAATTAAGAGTTAACTTGAATTGTTCTGAGACGCCGACAATCATATTATTTATTAGTGTTCGATATAAACCATGTAACGCACGATTTGTTCGAGTTTGATTATCTAATTTGACTACTAAATGATTAGGATTTTGTTCAATTTTAATGATTTTAGGAAGTGATTTTTGTAATGTCCCAAACTTTCCCTTTACCGTAATTTCAAAATTATTATAACTAACATTAACATCTGCTGGAATTTCAATGGGTAATTTTCCAATACGTGACATATTCTAACTCCAATTACCAAATATAACATAAAACTTCACCACCAATACCAAGTTGTTTCGCCTTTAGATTTGTCATTACTCCTTGTGATGTTGAAATAATGGCTACACCTAAATTACCTAAAACTTTTGGTAAATTTTTTGAATCAGCATAAACTCTTAAACCTGGCTTACTTATGCGCTCAATTTTAGAAATAACAGGTTTCCGAGATTTTCCTTTATATTTTAAGGAAATAAGAAGATATTTAAATATACCTTCATTGTAAAGTTCAAAATCGTCTATAAAACCTTCATCTTTTAAAATTAATGCAATAGCTAAACACATTTTCGTTCCAGGAATTTGTACAATTTGATGTTTAACTTGATTTGCATTTCTTATTCGCGTTAACATATCTGAAATAGCATCTGTTACCACCGTCTTCTCCTTTGATTTATTTCTATATAAATTATAAATTATTCTTGAGACCATCTTTTTCTTTTTAGATGTTTTTTTCTTTCCCAAACTTGATTTACTTCTTCTAAAGTAGAGTATTTTTCATAATAACCAGCATCATTTAATGGAAATCTTAAAAATTTAAATAAAATCATTCCGTTCAGAATTCTTGCTCTTGTTTTTAATTTTTTTGATGATGATGATAAAATTAAAGTAATAGTTAAACCTTGCGTTTGGTCCACATCTTCATAATTTATTTCTGGAAAAATTAACTGTTCTTTTAATCCCACTGTATAATTACCAGCTTTATCAAAACTTCTAACTGATAAACCCCGAAAGTCACGAATTTGGGCAAAGGTGAAAAATATTAATTTTGTTAAAAAAGCATACATTTTTTCGCCTCTTAATGTTACCGTTAAGCCTAATTCCATATCTTGACGAATTTTAAAACCTGCAATAGCTTTTTTTGCCTTTGTAATAACAGGTTTTTGACCTGTTATAATACTAAATTCTTCAATATTTTTTTTCAGAATTGTATTATTTTGTGCCGCTAAACCTAAACTTCGATTGATTTGAATTTTTTTAAGCTTTGGGATTTTATGTGAATTTGTATAAATAGCAGAACCATTTTTTAATAAAATAGGTCTTATACCTTGTTCATATTCTTTTTTTATATTTGATAATAAACAATTTATTTCTGCTATTTCTTGTAATGAATTATTATTACGCATATAATTAAGATTAATTTGAAATTAATTGTACATTTGAATGATGAATAGGTGATTCAATTTGTTTTATTTCACCAATCTCAGTTTCTTTATTTGGTTTAATATGTTTAAATTTAAAATTTATACCTTTAACTAAAATATTTCCAGTTTTCGGATAGATTTTAATAACTTCACCTGTTTTATTTTTTTCTGATCCACTTATAATTTTAACATTATTACCAATCTTGATAGGTATTTTTACCATTTATAAAACCTCCGGTGCTAATGAGACAATTTTTGAAAAATTTTTTTCTCTAATTTCACGAGCAACCGGTCCAAAGACTCTTGTTCCTCTTGGGTTACTATCTAAATTTACAATAACACCAGCATTATCATCAAATCTTATAAACATACCATCTTGTCGACGAATTGTTTTAGACGTTCGTACAATTATCGCTCTTACAATATCTGAACGTTTAATTGGCATATTTGGTATCGCTTCTTTAACTACACCAATAATTGTATCTCCCACTTTTGCATACTTTCTATTACCACCTAAAACTCGAATACACATAATTTTTCGAGCTCCTGTATTATCTGCTACTGTTAATATTGTTTGAGGGTAAATCATAAAAGTTTAAATTTGACTAATTAAAGATGATTTCGAAATAATTTTAGCTAATTTCCAACGCTTACGCTTACTTAAAGGTCGACTTTCCTGAACTAAAACTTGATCACCAATATTACATTCTCCCATTTCATCATGAACTAAATATTTTTTTGTTTTTAGCATTGTTTTCGAATAAATAGGATGAGAATAACGATTTTCAATTTTTACTACAATCGTTTTCTGCATTTTGGTACTAACAACAATACCAATTCTTTCTTTCACTGGCATTTTAAATTCCTTTATCGTTTAAGTATAAATTACTGACTTTGAATTTGAAAGTTATTTTTCTTTTGTTACTTGTAATAAAAAGTTACTTTTATTTTCTTCGATTCGATCGAGTCTTATTGTTAAAAGAGTTTTTAATTGGGCTAACTGGCGCTTTTTATATTTAATTTCGTGTGATTTAAAAACTTGTCTAGTAGCTTTTTTAAAACGTAAATTAAATAGTTCTTTTTCCGTTTGAATAATTTTCTTTGATATTTCCTTATTTGAAATTACTTTTAGATCATTAAAATTAGGTAAAGTCATATATTATATAATACTTTTTCTTATAATAAATTTAGTTTTTATAGGTAATTTATAAGCTGCTAAATTTAAAGCTGAGCGTGCAATTTCTTCCGGGACGGCTGATATCTCAAATAAAATCGTTCCTGGTTTAATTACCGCTACCCAATAATCGACTGCCCCTTTTCCAGATCCCATACGGGATTCTGCAGCACGTGCTGTTACCGTCTTGTCAGGAAAAATTCTAATCCATAGAGCAGCTCCCCGTTTTGTATAGCGGGTGATTGTTCGACGTGCTGCTTCGATTTGTCGCGAAGTAATCCAAGTAGGTTCTAAGGCTTGTAAAGCATAGTCTCCAAAAGAAATTTGATTGCCACGTCTCGCTTTTCCACGCATTCTTCCTCTATGAAATTTTCTGTACTTTGTTCTTTTTGGACTTAGCATAATAAATTAATTTTATCAATATATAATTTAGTTTATGAGATCATAGAGAATATTATTTAGTAAGTATTTCATTTTTAAATAACCAAACTTTAATTCCTAAAACTCCATAAATAGTATGAGCTTCTTTTGCTGAATAATCAATATCTGCTCTTAAGGTTTGTAAAGGAACTCTCCCTTCACGAATCCATTCACTCCGAGCAATTTCAGCACCATTTAATCTTCCAGAAACTTGAATTTTTATTCCACTTACATTATCTTCCCGAGCAATTTGCATAGCTTCACGTATAGCTCTTCTAAAAGCTACCCGTTCTTCTAATTGTTTAACTACTAACTCTGCAATTAATGATGCATTTAAATTAACTTTTTCAACCTCAACAATATTAATTGTTATTTGACGATTATTCGGCAAAAATTTTTTAATATTGCTTAATAAATTTTCTATACCTAATCCTTCATCACCTACTATTACACCGGGTCGGCCAGTTTCAATGATTAAATGAATTTGATCACTTAAACCATTACGATTAATTTGAATATTTGCAATACTGGCCGCTTTTGAAAGTTCATTGAAGTATGTTCTAATTTGATCATCTTCCTTTAATAAAAGGGCATATTGATTGAAATCTGCATACCAAGTTGATTTATGATCCTGTGTAATTCCTAATCTAAATCCTAACGGATGTGTTTTTTGACCCACAGAGGTTATCCTTTTTATTAAAATATGATTTATAAATTTTTTAGTTAATTGTTTTTACAATAACTGTAATATGACAAGTTGGTTTTAAAATTTTGTAAGCTCTCCCCTGTGCACGTGGGCGAATACGTTTTAATTTAGGTCCTTCATCAGCAAAAACCTCGTCAATTATTAAATTCTTTTTATCTAAATTATAATTATTTTGAGCATTAGCTGCAGCAGAATGAACAACTTGCCAAATAGGACCTCCAGCTCCATAAGGTAAAAATTCTAAAATCATTAATGCTTCTTGATACGAACGTCCACGAATTTGGTTTAAAACTCTTCTTACTTTATTGGGAGACATTCTAATATATTTCCCTACAGCTTTTACAGATTGACTTTTTAACATAACTTATTTCCCTTCAATTTTATTTTTGTAGTAAAAACAAAAAATTATTCAATAAAAGTATTTAATTATAAACTGTAAGATATTAAATTCTAATTAATTTCTTAGTACAATTTTTTTACCATACTGGTTCTTTTTTCGTCGGTAATTCTTTATATTCGAAACCTAAAATAATAATAATATAATAATTAGAGTTTAAGTTTGAGTTACTAGACTGTATAAAATTATTAAATTTTGGTATTTTTTTAATATAAATATCATCAATCCATAATTTTAGAAGGTTAGAAGAATGATTATTTTCTGTGTAAGTAACTGCTGAATAAAGAATTTGTAATAAATAATTGCGTTCAAAAATATTTGAAATATATGTAATAAGATCTATAGCTTTATAAAAAGAACATTTTCGAATATCTTTAAGTGTTTTTTTTACATGTAATGATAATTTGTTATTATACTTTGAACTAATAGTTACATATGCCAATGTTAATGGACCATGTGATAAGGGCGAAAAATAAAAATCTTTACATCGAGGATGTTGTAAAAGTTTTGGCATAATTTCATTATCTATCGTTTTGTTTTTCTATCAGTTTTAATATGAGATTTAAAATTTCGAGTTGAAACAAATTCTCCTAACTTATGGCCAACAAACTGATCAGAAATAAAAACTGGTATATGTTGTTTCCCATTGTATACAGCTATCGTATGACCAACCATATTTGGTAATATTGTTGAAGTACGAGACCATGTTTTAATCGTTTCTTTTTTATTCGCACTATTCATTTTATCAATTTTTTTTAATAAATGGTATGCAATAAAAGGGCCTTTTTTTAGTGATCGTGACATTTTAAAAATATTTACTTACATTTAAATTTAGTTAAATTTTGAACTATTATCTTCGACGAAGAATATATTGATTACTTTTTTGTTTTTGTTTTCGTGTTTTTATACCTAATGCAGGTTTTCCCCAAGGAGTTAATGGTCTTGTTCGTCCGATTGGGGCACGTCCTTCCCCTCCACCATGTGGATGATCACACGGATTCATAACTGATCCTCGAACTGTAGGGCGTTTTCCTAACCACCGCGTTCTACCTGCTTTTCCACTTCTAATTAAAAAAGCATCATTATTACTAATTTCACCTATCGTAGCAAAACATTCTTTTCGAATTAAACGAATTTCTTTTGACGGTAAACGTAATGTAACATAATTACCTTCTTTTGCTAATATTTTAGCAGCTGTTCCTGCGGCTCTTACAATTTGTCCGCCCCGGTAAGGTATTAATTCAATATTATGAATTGAAGTGCCTAATGGAATTTCACTTAATGGTAGCGTATTACCAATTGCGAGCGAAGATGAGAAACCAGAATAAACAATATCACCTATTTTTAAATTATTCGGGTGTAAAATATAACGTTTTTCTCCATCCGTATAATTTAATAAAGCTATTCGTGCATTACGATTTGGATCATATTCAATTGCAGCTACAATCGCTTCTACATTATGCTTATTACGTTGAAAATCAATTAATCGATATTGTTTTTTATGACCTCCTCCTCTATGTCTAATTGTAATGGTTCCTTTATTGTTACGACCTTTCTTTCTATGATTTTTATTGATTAACGTTTTTTCTGGTTTATTTTTTGTAATTTCACTAAATGACGATAGTGCTCGATTTCGTGTTCCTGGTGTATATGCTTTATAGAGACGGATACTCATTAGTTTAATTTGGATAAATTATATCATTTTTAATTTTCTGCGAATAAGTTTATTGTATCTCCTTTGGCTAAAGTTACAATAGCTTTTTTGTACTGTGACTTCCAACCTAAATATTTTCCAACTCTTTTTTTCTTTTTTGGAAGATGGCACGTATTAATTTTTATAACTTTTACATTAAATAAATCTTCAATTGAAGTGCGAATGGTAATTTTATCTGAAGAAGGATCTACTATGAAACTATATTTATTATTCTCTAATAATCGAGTTGCTTTATCTGTTATAATAGGATATTTTATAATGTGAGGATAACTATAATTAATCACAAAAAGTCTCCTTTATTGATTTAATTGCTAAAGGGGTTAGTATAATTTGTTTAGCTTTTAGTAAGCTTAATGTATTTAAATTTGTAGCCGAGATTAATTCTACATTTTTTAAATTTCGGGTAGATAATTTTAATGATAATGTTTTTTCCTGAACAACAATTAATAGATTTTGATTCAAATTTATATTAAAATTTTTACAAAAATCATAAAATCCTTTTGTATTCGAAGTATTAATCATTAATTCTAAATTATCAATAATAGATACATTTTTCCATTTATTATAAAGTAGTGTCCGAAGAGCTAATTTACGTTCTTTTTGGTTCATCCTCTGATTCTTTTTATTTGGTTTTGGACCAAAAATAACACCACCCCCTTTCCACAGTGGAGAACGGTTTGAACCTGCTCTTGCACGACCTGTTCCTTTTTGACGCCAAGGTTTTCGACCGCCTCCTCGAACTTCACTTCTTGTTTTTGTTGATACTGTTCCTTGTTTTTGATTATTTTGATGTCTTAATATATCTTTATGAATTAAATAATTACCTGATTTATCGGTAATATTAATTTTTAAGTTTTGTTCATTATCTAGAATTTTTCCATTTATATCAAATACGTCGTATGTAATAAGTTTTTGAACAGTCATAAATTATTTTACTGTGTTTCTTAATTATTTTGATGGCAGAATATTTAGTAAATTCCCAGGTTTACCTGGTACTGAACCTTTAACAACTATAATGTTTTCGGTTACATTTACTTGTATAATTTTCAATTTTTTAATATTTGTAATTTTATTACCTAGTTGACCTGCCATTTTTTTTCCTGGTAAAACTCGACCTGGCGTTGTTCCCATACCGATTGATCCTGGAGCCCGATGATTTTTTGAACCGTGAGTCATTGGTCCTCGACTAAAATTATAACGTTTTTGAAGTCCTGAAAATCCTTTTCCTGAACTTCTACCTGTCACATCTACTAATTGCCCTGCTGTAAATGAATCAACTGTTAAAATTTGTCCAACTTGAAATTCTTCGGGATTCTCAACTCGAAATTCTTTAAGATATTTTAAAGGTTGAATATTTGATTTTTGTAAGTGACCTAATTCGGGTTGGGTTAAAAATTTACTCGGTAAATTTCCATAGCCAACTTGAATTGCATTATAGTTATCTTTTAAATCCGTTTTAATTTGCGTTATAATACACGGACCAATTTTTAAGACAGTGACAGGGACAATATTACCAGATTCATTAAAAATTTGGGTCATCCCAATTTTATTCCCCAATAGACCTATAGACACAATATTTCTCCAATAAAATAAACATATATATATTAACAAAAGTTATAAAAATGAAAAATTTATTATAAAAATTATCAGATATAAAATATAATCTATCAAAATAGTTATATTACTAATATTAATCTAAATAATTTATTTATACTTGTCTAGAAATACAAAAAATACAATTTTATATAAAAATTTTATATTTACGGTAAATATAATTATTATATGTAATTAGATATAATTTAAACTAATTTTATAAATATAAAATTTTAATAATAAGTAAAATGGGAAAAGTTGTAGGCATTGATTTAGGAACTACAAATTCTGTAGTCGCTGCTATCGAAGGAGGTAAACCTAATGTTATTACAAATATTGAAGGATTTCGAACAACACCATCAATTGTTGCATATACTAAAAAACAAGAATTATTGGTAGGTCAAATAGCAAAACGACAAGCTGTTATTAATCCGGAAAATACTTTCTTTTCAGTTAAAAGATTTATTGGGTCGAAAGAAGGTGAAGTTTCAAATGAATCAAAACAATTACCGTATAAGGTTACTAAAGATCCAAATGGTAATATCAAAATTAAATGTTCGTCTTTAAATAAGGAGTTTAGTCCAGAAGAAATATCTGCTCAAATATTAAGAAAATTAGTTAACGATGCCAGTACTTATTTAGGACAAGAAGTTAAACAAGCAGTTATAACAGTTCCTGCTTATTTTAATGATTCTCAAAGACAAGCTACGATAGATGCTGGAAAAATAGCCGGAATTGAAGTATTACGTATTATTAATGAACCTACGGCTGCTTCTTTAGCCTATGGTTTAGATCAAAAACAGAATGAAACAATCTTGGTTTTTGATTTAGGTGGTGGAACATTTGATGTTTCAATATTAGAAGTAGGTGATGGAATTTTTGAAGTTTTAGCTACTGCAGGTGATACAAAATTAGGCGGTGATGACTTTGATAATGTTTTAGTTAAGTGGTTAGTAAATAATTTTAAAAATCAAGAAGGTATTGATTTAACACAAGATATTCAAGCTTTACAAAGATTAACCGAAGCTGCAGAAAAGGCGAAAATGGAGTTATCTACTGTTGAAAAAACAACTATTCATTTGCCCTTTATTACAGCAGATAAAACAGGTCCAAAACATATTGAAACAGAATTAACTCGAGAAACTTTTGAAACGTTATGTGAAGATTTAATTAACCGTTGTAAAATTCCAGTAGAAAAAGCTATTAATGATGCTAGACTTGATAAATCAAATATTGATGAAGTTGTCCTAGTTGGTGGTTCTACCAGAATTCCAGCTATTCAAAATTTAGTCGAATCATTAACAAATAAAAAACCAAACCAAACAGTAAATCCCGATGAAGTTGTTGCTATAGGTGCTGCCATACAGGCGGGTATTCTTGCTGGTGAAATTAAAGATATATTATTACTTGATGTAACTCCTTTATCACTTGGTGTCGAAACTTTAGGAGGTGTGATGACAAAAATCATTGCACGTAATACAACTATACCAACCAAAAAATCAGAAATGTTTTCTACTGCAGTAGATAACCAAACAAATGTTGAAATTCATGTTTTACAAGGTGAAAGGGAACTTGTTACAGATAATAAAAGTTTAGGAAATTTTCGTTTAGATGGTATACCAAAAGCAGATAGAGGGATTCCCCAAATTGAAGTAACTTTTGATATTGATGTGGATGGACTACTTTCTGTTAAAGCGAAAGAACTTGAAACAGGTATCGAACAAGCAGTAACTATTCAGGGAGCTTCTACATTAGATGAAAAAGAAATTGAAAAAATGGTAGAAGCTGCCGAACAATATGCAGCAACTGACCAAGAAAATCGGAAAAAAATTGATTTAAAAAACAATGCTGAATCTTTATGTTATGAAGCTAATAAGGAACTTCTTCTAGCTAAAGATAAAATTTCAGAAGATAAAGAAGATCAGATTACAAAACTTATAGAAAATATAAAATTAAATATTCAATCAGATAATTTTGATTTATTAGAAAAAGAAATTGAAGAGTTAAAAATCTTAATGAAAGATTTATTATCTATGACTACAATCCAAGATAACGATAATAAAACTGAAGATAAATAAATTTAATTAACGTAAATATAAAATTTTAAAACTTAAACGAATTTTATACTTCGTTTAAGTTTTGAACATTATCCACAATTATACATTCAGTAGTTAAAATCATACTAGCAATAGATGTTGCATTTTGTAATCCTGACCTTGTTACTTTTGCCGGATCAACAATTCCTAAATCATACATATTTCCAAATATATTTTTAGCTGCATTATAACCAATTTCAAAATTTTGTTGCTTTATTTGTTCAACAATAACAGCTCCATTTATTCCGGCATTTTCTGCAATTCTTTTTAATGGTGCTACAATAGCTCTTGATATTATAATTGCTCCTACTAATTCGTCTTCTTTTAAATTATTTTTTGCCCATGTTACAAGATTTTTTGATAAATGCGTTAATGTTGCCCCACCACCAGGAACAATACCTTCTTCAACAGCAGCCCGAGTAGCATTTATAGCATCTTCAAGTCGTAATTTTTTATCTTTCATTTCCGTTTCAGTAATTGCTCCTACTTTTAATACAGCAATCCCCCCAGATAATTTTGCAATTCGATCTTGTAATTTTTCTTTTTCATAACTTGTTTCAGCAAGATTAATTTGTTTCCGTAATTGTTCACAACGAAGTTTAATCTCTTTCTCAGTATTATCAGCTACAATTGTTGTCGTATCTTTATTTACAATTATTCTTCTAGCTTGGCCAAATAAATTTAATTGAATATTATCTAAATTTAAACCAGCATCTTGACTGATTACCGTCGCATTTGTTAAAACTGCAATATCTTCTAAAATTTGTTTTCGAAGCTCTCCAAAACCAGGTGCACGAATTGCAACTACATTTACAATACCTCTTAATTTGTTTAAAATTAAGGTAGCTAAAGCTTCTTTTTCTACGTTTTCTGCAATAATTAATAAAGGTTTCTTTGTTTTTGTTACTTGTTCTAAAATTGGCAATAAATCTTGTTGAACTAAGGAAATTTTTTTGTCAGTTAATAAAATGAGTGGATTTTCATAGGATACTTCCATTTTTTCAGTATTGTTAATAAAATATGGAGAAATAAATCCTTTTTCTAATTTCATACCTTCAGTAATCTCTAATTCAGTTGAGATTCCTTTACCTTCTTCCAGAGAAATAACTCCTTCTTTCCCAACTTTATCTAATGCATCAGCTATTAACGATCCTATAATATTATCATTACCCGCTGATATAGATGCTACTTGTTTAATTGATTCGATATCTTCGACAGGTTGAGCAAATTCATTAATTTGACTAACTAAATATTGTGTAGCTTTTTCCATTCCTAATTTAATCGAAATTGGATTTGCTCCGGCAGCAACATTTTTCAATCCTTCTTTAACTATTGCATATGCTAACACAGTAGCTGTTGTAGTTCCATCTCCAGCTACATCATTAGTTTTTGCGGCAGCTTGACGGATTAAAGAAACACCTGTATTTTCAATATGATCTTCTAAATTAATTTCTTTGGCAATTGTAACACCATCATTAACAATTTGTGGAGAACCATATAATTTTTCTAAAACAACATTTCGACCTTTTGGACCTAATGTAACAGAAACAGCTTCAACCATTATTTCCATCCCACGTTCTAAGGCCCGTCGAGCATTATCTTGGTATAAAATTTTCTTTGCCATAATTTAAACTCTTTAAGCATTTTCTAAATATTTTAAAGATTACTTTAGATTATTTTACAACCATTTTGCAAGTCGATATACATAATTGTATATAAACTTTTCTATAAAAGCTTTACGAACCTTAGTTAATATAATTATTATATAATTAGAAATAATACAGTTTGGGCTTGTAGCTCAGTGGACTAGAGCACGTGGCTACGAACTACGGTGTCAGGGGTTCGAATCCCTTCTTGCCCAATAAATAAATTTTCATCTGTATTAGTTTTATGGGGTGTCGCCAAGTGGTAAGGCTGTGGACTTTGACTCCGCCATTCGTAGGTTCGAATCCTGCCACCCCAGTTTTATTGATACTAAATAGTTTAACTAATGATAAAAATTATAATTATGCGAGCTAAAATAGAATTTATAAAAGGTTTAGAGGAAAAAATATTGCCTGATGTTCGATTAACACGTTCAAAAGATGGTAGTACGGGTACTGCTACTTTTCGATTTGAAAATCCAAATATTTTAGATAAAAGTAAAACTAAACCTGGTGAAATTACAGGGATGTATTTAATTGATGAAGAAGGGACACTTGAAAGTCGTGATGTTAATGCTCGTTTTGTAAATGGTAAACCAGAAGCTATTGAATCCATTTATATTATGAAAAGTTCGGAAGCTTGGGATCGTTTTATGAGATTTATGGAACGTTATAGTAATGTGAATGGGTTAGTTTTTACAAAGGCAAATTAATTTAAACTATTTCTTAACTAAAAGAATAGTCGAGAAATAAAAATTTCTAATAAAATTATTCTTTAAAATCCAGTTTTAGTTTAATTTTTTATCGTCTCTTCTAATCTGAAGAAAAGATGAAATTATTTATATATAAGTATCGCCAATAAAACTAGTTACTTCAAAATACAAATAAAATATAAAATTAACTATTGAAATAGAGTTCAGGAAAGCATATACAAGAGCTGCACAGTGAAATGATAAAATTAAATAGACAAGATAAAATATAAGAATGCGTGCGAAAACTTAAAAAATGGATTAATAATGAACGGAAGTGCTTTAATAGTCATAATGCAAAATCCATTTATAATTCTTTTTGGAAAAAATTATCGCTATGAGGATTTTCAGTTGATCAATATATAATAGATTATACCTAACATAAAAAAACTAGTTAGCATACAAATTAAAATTCAGTAAAACTAAGATCGAATAGAAAAAGAAGAAATACTAAAAAGGGCAAGTAAAATTTGTAACTTAGCCCTAAACGATAACAAAACCGAATTCAATTAAATCGTATAAAAAGTCAATTTTAAATTAACCACCTCCAACAATTGTAACTATTTCAATACGATCTCCCGTTTTAATAAAAATTTTATTCCACTTCCCATTATCACAAATTAAATTATTATATTCGATTACAAGTAAAGACGAATTATAACCAAAATATTGAATTACATCAAAAATCGTAAATTGACCTTTACCATAATAAGGTTGATCATTTAAAAAAAAATTTGTCATTAGTTTCATCCATTTTAAAAAGAAAATTCTTAATCAAATATTTTAGAATAAGCTAGACTTTAATAACTATAAACTGATAATATAGATATGTAAATAATCATCCGTTGGCGGGTGTGGCCAAGTGGTTAAGGCAGTGGGTTGTGATTCCACCATTCGCCGGTTCAAGTCCGGTCACTCGCCCTATTTTACGTTTTTATTTCAAAGTTAAGAAAAAAATCAAAGTGAAAATTACAAACATTTCTATGTCACGTTATAGAGGACCTAAATTACGAATTGTTCGAAGACTTGGAACATTACCAGGTCTAACGCAAAAAAAATCGAAAAAAAAAGATAGACCAGGTCAACATGGGAAAAGTAATGATAGTAATACAAAAAAAACAACAGAATATGGTTTACGATTAGAAGAAAAACAAAAATTAAAATTTAATTATGGTCTAACAGAACACCAATTATATCGATATATAAAAGAAGCAAGACGAAGACAAGGTGTAACTGGTTTAATTTTATTACAATTATTAGAAATGCGCCTAGATACAATTTGTTTTAATTTTGGATTTGCGTCAACTATAGCAAATGCTCGGCAATTGGTTACTCATGGCCATATCACCGTCAATGGTAAGATGGTTAATATTCCAAGTTTTCAATGCCGGTTAAATGATATTATCAGTGTTAAGAAAAAAACAAATTCTTTAAATTTGATTGAAACTAATATTAAAACGAAGAAATTTATTGATTTACCAAGACATTTAAAATTTACAGAAACAACACTAGAAGGTAAAATCATTAATTACTGTGAGCGCAACGACATTCTTTTGGATTTAGATGAATTACTTGTTATTGAGTACTATTCTCGTCGTTAATCCTGTATAAAATAAATTCTTAATTACTTATGTTAAAATTACGATTAAAAAGATGTGGTAGAAAAAAACAACCTTCTTATCGTCTAGTTGTTATGCTATCACATTCACGAAGAGATGGTCGACCTATTGATGAAGTTGGTTATTATAATACTATTACTAAACAATCTTATTTCGATGTTATTAAAATTACTAAATGGTTAGAACAAGGTGTTAAACCAACTTTAACTGTTAGAAACTTATTAAAAAAAGCTAATATTTTAAAAAATTAAACTCTCTAAATTAAACTAATTAGAGAGTTTAAAAAATATATTTAAAAGAAGCTGTTATAAAATATCTTCATTCCAACGTTCTAATACAAGAGTATTTGAACCATCTTTATTTTGTTGATATTTAATAGGTTGAAAACCAAGTTTTTTACTTTCTTCTATTATAACCTCGCCTGCATATTGTTGTGCGATTTTATCAATAAAAGTTTCAATCGGATAATCTTGTACCCAATAACTCATATCAACAACTAATTCATATTCATTTCCATTCCAAGAAAATTGAATATTATGACCATTTGATTGAGGAATTATTAAATCTTCTAAAGAAGATTTTTCTTTCTGAATTGTTGTTTGTTTATTATGTTTTATATCTAATCGATTTAAAGCTTTTTCTAAATAAAAGAGATTATGAAAACGGGTTTTCATACTTGTAAAATGGGACATAATCTTAAATTTAAGTTTATTCTATCTATTTAACATATATTATAAACGTAAATAATCTCAATTTTTGTCTATTAATAATTAATATTATAAAAATATTTATAAAATTTTTATAATATTAACTATAATATTAGTTATTAATATTATGTTCTATATTTAAATTTATATAATTTCTAGATAAAGGATTATCAATTATGGATACTCGTTTACTTGTAATTGCTGCACCTATTTTAGTTGCTGCATCATGGGCTTTATTTAATATCGGCCGTTTGGCTATTCAACAAATTCAACGGTTATCACGTTAATTTACTTCTTAAAAATTTGCTTTTTAATTCAATTTTACTTATAATATTTCTGATAGAATTTAAAGAAACATTATAAATATGGCTGTACCTAAAAAACGAACATCAAAATCAAAGAAAAATGCTCGGAAAGCAAATTGGAAAAAGAAAGCCGATAAAACAGCTCAAAAAGCGTTATCATTAGCAAAATCGGTATTAAGTGGTCAATCGACAAGCTTTATTTATACTTTAAGCGAAGATGAATAACTGTACTATTTTAATATTAAACAGTTATTCATTTTTATTTTGTGCCTAATAAAATTATTTTAGTCTATAATTATAAGATTCGCCATTGATTATAGTTCAAAAGAGCAAAAATTTGCGGATGTGGCGAAATTGGTAGACGCGCTAGATTTAGGTCCTAGTAACTTTTGTTTTGAGAGTTCGAGTCTCTCCATCCGCATTAAAAAATTAACACTATATTATTATAATATATACATTATAGAAATAATGTGTTTTATTTATCAAAAAAGTAAATGAATCTTCCTTTTACATTACAACAATTACGTATTATAAAAGCAATAGCAGCTGAAAAAAGTTTTACACGTGCTGCAGAAGTTTTGTTCATGTCACAACCATCGTTAAGTAAACAAGTTAAGATTTTAGAAAACCATTTAGGTATTTTACTAGTAAATCGAGAAAGTAATAAAATATCATTGACTGAAGCTGGGAAATTATTTCTTCAATATTCTGAACGCGTCTTAGCTTTGTGTGAAGAAAGTTGTCGTGCTTTAAACGATCTAAAAAATGGAGATCGTGGGAATTTAATTGTAGGCGCTAGTCAAACAATCGGAACATATTTAATGCCAAGAATTTTAGCATTATTTGCTCAAGATTATCCACAAATAAACTTAGCAGTTCATGTTGACTCAACTAGAATAATTGCTAAGAATGTTGTAGATCGTGAAATTGATATTGCTGTTGTAGGTGGGGATATTCCTGAAGAATTAAAAAAAAATTTAGCAATTGAGAGTTTTGTCGAAGATGAACTTACTTTAATAATTCCTAAATCACATCCATTTGCAATTAAGAAAAAAAAATATATAAATAAAAATGATTTGTATCATTTAAATTTTATAACATTAAATTCTAATTCGACTATTCGAAAATTTATTGATAATATTTTAATTCAAAATAATATTGAAACAAAACAGTTTAATATTATTATGCAATTAAATTCAATTGAGGCTATAAAAACAGCTGTTAGTTTAGGTCTAGGTGCTGCCTTTGTATCATCATCTGCTATTGAAAAAGAAATTAAATTAAAAACAATTGAAATTATTTCTATTGAAAATATAAAAATAACGCGTACGTTATCTATTATAACAAATATTGAATGTTATAGATCAAAAGCATTCGAATTTTTTTATAATCAATTAGGTACTTTAAAAGATACGACTCAATATTAAATTACTATGTTATAACCTATTTGACTTCTATAACATCTTTTTAGTATTATAAATTGAGATGAAACCAATATCTTTAAAAACTATGAAATATGCAATTGTTGAAATTAGTGGAAAACAATTCTGGATCGAAACTGGTAAATATTATGATTTAAATCGTATACCAGCAGAACTTGGAAAAAAAATATTATTAACGAGAGTATTACTTTTAAATAATAATAATGAACTTATTATTGGAAAACCTTATATTTCGAATGTAACGGTCAAAGGAAAAATATTAAAACATTTACGCAGTCAGAAGAGTATTGTCTATAAAATGCGTCCAAAAAAAAAGACACGAAAAAAACAGGGCCATCGTCAAGAACTTACGCGAGTTTTAATCGAAGATATAAATATTAACTAAAATTTAAGGAGCATTAATATGGCACATAAAAAAGGTGCAGGCAGTACAAAAAATGGCCGAGATTCGAATGCGAAAAGACTGGGTGTTAAAAAATTTGGAGGACAAATGGTTAAAGCTGGTAATATTTTGGTTCGGCAACGTGGGACAAAATTTCAACCAGGGGCTAATGTTGGATGTGGAAAAGATTTTACCTTGTTTGCTTTAGTTGATGGTATTGTAAAATATGATTATAAAGATACAAAACATAAGAGAGTAAATATTATTCGTTAAATATAATTATAAAAGGTTATTTTTTTTTATATTCACGTAATAATTTTACTGATTTATAAATATAATAGAAACTTATAAACAATGCTAAAAAATCTCCTAAACCGAAATTCAGTAGTAAATAATTACAAAAATTTGGTTAATCAGATTAATGCATTAGAAAATAATATTAAAACATTAACTGATTCTGAATTAAGAATTCAAACTTCTCTATTAAAACAAAAATACAAAAGTGAGCAAGATCAATTTTCTATTATCGCAGAATCATTTGCTTTAACCCGAGAAGCAAGTTGTAGAACTTTAGGATTAAGACATTTTGATGTTCAGCTAATGGGTGGATTAGTTCTTAACGAAGGAAAAATTGCAGAAATGCGAACAGGCGAAGGAAAAACATTAGTTGCAACTTTACCTGCTTCTTTAAACGCATTATCTAGAAAAGGTGTTCATATTGTTACTGTAAATGATTATTTAGCTAGTCGTGATCAAATTTCGATGGGACAAATCTATCGATTTTTAGGCCTAGATACAGGTTTAATTCAAGAAAATATGACAACTCAAGACCGGCAACAAAATTATAATGCGGATATTACTTATGTAACTAATAATGAATTAGGGTTTGACTATCTAAGAGATAATATGGCTTTAAATTTTAAGGAAGTTGTATTAAAACCATTTAATTATTGTATTGTTGATGAAGTAGATTCTATTTTAATTGATGAAGCTCAAACACCTCTTATATTATCAAGTACTATTGAAACCGATGTTGAAAAATATATTATAGCTAATGAACTTAAAGATTATCTAGAAGTCAATACTCATTTTAAAGTTGATGAAAAAAGTAAAAATATAATTTTAACAGAACAAGGAAATCTTCAAATAGAAAAAATTTTAAGCATTGAAGATTTATATAATCCAGACGATCCTTGGATTCCTTATATAATAAACGCAATTAAAGCTAATACATTATTTTTCTGTAATGTTCATTATATCGTTCAAAACAATCAAATTATAATTGTAGATGAATTTACCGGTCGAATAATGCCAGATCGACGGTGGAGCGATGGATTACATCAAGCGATTGAAGCAAAAGAATCTTTACCGATTCGCGAAAATACAGAAACAGTTGCTTCTATTACATATCAGAATTTCTTTTTGTTATATCCAAAATTAGCTGGTATGACAGGAACAGCTAAAACAGCTGAAGTAGAATTTGAAAAAATCTATAATTTATCCGTAGAAGAAATACCTACTGCCAAACCAAATTTAAGGAACGATTTTCCAGATCTAGTTTATAAAGATCAATTATCAAAATGGAATGCTATTGCTAAAGAATGTAAAAAAGCTTCTTCAGTGGGACAACCCATTCTTATAGGTACAACAACCGTTGAAAAATCAGAAATGTTAGCACAATTATTAAAAGAATATGATCTATCATATCAAATTCTTAATGCTAAACCTGAAAATGTAAGGAGAGAAGCGGAAATTGTTGCTCAAGCAGGAAAACAAGGCAGTATTACAATTGCTACGAATATGGCTGGGCGAGGAACGGATATTCTTTTAGGCGGAAATAGTAAATTTAAAGTTCGAAAGCAACTTTATAATCTTCTTGTCTTTTATAAAAATCTTAGTAAGTTTAAAGCTACAAAATCTATTTTTCCTTTAAGATCGATCTTATCTTTTACTTCGCAAAAATTTTTAAGTGTACTTAATTCTTTAATTAGTAATGATTCTTTTTTAAATTTCTCAGATACGGAAATTTTAAAAATTTTAAATGAAAGTGATCAAATTAAAATTCCTAAAAATTCATATGAATGTTCGATAAAAATTTTGGTTAATGAATTACTATTTGTTGAGAAAAAAAATCAAAAAGTCGAAAATACAATAGTTAAAAATTTAGGTGGATTATATATAATAGGAACAGAACGAAATGATTCTCGTCGTATTGATAACCAATTAAGAGGGCGATGTGGACGACAAGGAGATCCAGGTCAATCAAGATTTTTCCTCAGTTTAGATGATAAACTTCTACGTTTATTTGGTGGTCCAAAAATTCAAAATTTTATACAAAATCAATTTATTGATGAATCGCCTCTAGAGTCAACATTATTAACTAATAGTTTAAATTCAGCACAGAAACGAGTTGAAGAAGCTGATTACGATTCACGTAAATATTTATTTGATTATGATGATGTTTTGAATAAACAAAGGAATGTTATATATTATGAACGTAGAAAAATATTGGAAAGTCAATCAGTTCGTGACAAAATTATTGCTTATGGAGAACAAGTAATATCCGAGATTGTTTTAGATGTTAAGAATCGGAAGTTAACATTAAAACAAATGTTATTAGTAATTGAAAATTTATTTGGAACAAAATTAATATCAAATTTATTAGTTAAATTTGAAAAGAATATTTTTAATTTAGGTACGTTTGAACTTGAAAATTATTTATTTCAAGAATTTTGGTTATCTTATGAATCAAAAATTTTAGAATTAGAAATTCGTCAACCTGGTATAATTTTTGCCCTTGAACGTACACTTATTCTCGTTTATATTGATATTGCTTGGAAAGAACATTTACAAAAAATGACATTATTACGTGATGCTGTTGGATGGAGAGGCTATGGACAAAGAAATCCACTGTTTGAGTATAAAGATGATGCTTATGAATTATTTCAGAAACGTAGTAAAATAACAAGGCATTTAGTTATTTATGATCTTCTACGTTCTGCTATGCTCTAATTAAAAAATTTACATGATAATTTATATTTTAAAAATAATTTAAAAATATTCTATGACAAAACGAACATTATCGAATAAAACTCGTTATTCAATACTTAAAGTATCTGGCTTTAGAGCAAGAATGTTAACTTCTCAAGGTCGAAAGACAATTAGAAATCGACGTCGAAAAGGTCGAAAAATATTAGCAATTCAAGGTTAAATTCTTATAATTATAATAAGAGTGAGTAATTCTAATTATTCACTCGAATATCAAGATGATTTTTTATTTAAAATTAATATAATACTTATTTAAGCAATTAACTTTTAATTAATACGTTATGAATTTTAATGATGAATTAATGCTTTTATTAAAGGCGCGTTATCCTGTTATTTATATCCATACAATTGAGGAAGATCGTGTAGAATATATTATTCGTAAAAATATAAAAACGAAGTTAAACCGTAGTATATATACATGGGATTTTGTAGATGGTTATACAAATAACCCTAATAATGAAGGCTTTGGAAGAAGAAATCCATTACAAGCCCTTGAATTAGTCGAACGTTTAACATCGGAAACACCTGCACTTTTTTTATTAAAGGATTTTAATAGATTTTTAACTGATATTTCAATTTCTCGTAAATTAAAAAATTTAAGCCGAGTTTTAAAATTAAGACCAAAAACAATTATTATTATTGGTTCAGAACTTAATATCCCTACTGAACTCCAAGATTTAATAACAGTTTTAAATTTTCAGCTACCTATAGAAAATGAAATTAATCAAGAACTATGTCGCTTATTGCGTTCTTTAAACCTTGAAATTAATTCTCAATTAATAGAAAAATTAACCCGTGCTTGTCAAGGATTATCGCTTGAAAGAATTCGACGAGTTTTATCCAAAATTATTGCTACATATAAAACAATCGATGAAAGTAGTATAGAAGTTTTATTAAATGAAAAAAAGCAAATTATTAGTCAAACTCAAATATTAGAATATTGGTCTACAACAGAGAGTATTGGAAATATCGGAGGTGTAAATAATTTAAAAGATTGGTTAAAAAAGCGCAAAATCTCTTTTACTATTCAAGCTTCGAATTATGGTTTACCGACTCCAAGAGGTTTATTATTAATTGGTATTCAAGGAACTGGAAAATCTTTAACTGCTAAAGCAATAGCGACAGAATGGCAATTACCATTATTAAAACTCGATGTTGGTAAATTATTTGGTGGAATTGTAGGAGAATCTGAATCACGATTAAGACAAATGATTAATGTCGCTGAAACATTGTCACCATGTATCTTATGGATTGATGAAATTGATAAAGCTTTTAGTAATGTCGGGAATGGTGGTGATGCTGGTACAAGTAACCGTGTTTTAGCAACTTTTATTAGTTGGCTATCGGAAAAAACTAAACCAGTCTTTGTTGTAGCTACAGCAAATAATGTTGATCTTTTACCTTTAGAAGTTATCCGAAAAGGACGGTTTGATGAGATATTCTTTTTAGATTTACCAAAAAAACAAGAAAGAGAACAAATATTTAAAATTCATATTCAGGAATTTCGTCCAAAGACTTGGGACTTATTTGATTATTCAAAATTAGCACAGTTATCCGAATCATTTTCCGGTGCCGAAATAAGACAAAGTATTATTGACGCAATGTATCATGCATTTTATGAAAAACGAGAATTTACAACAGCAGATATTTGTTATGCTTTAAATGAGGTTATACCTTTAGCTCAATTAGAAAATACTCAAACTTTGAAATTGCAAAGTTGGGCTTCTTCTGGACGTATTCGGCTAGCCTCATCAAAAACTATTTATATCAATTAAATTATTAAATGAAACAAAGTTTTTTTAAGGCCTTTGCAGATCTTAGATTTGCTATAATTATTTTGTTAATAATTGCTTCTTTTAGTATTATTGGAACAATAATTGAACAAGATCAATCAATTGAAACTTACAAATTAAACTATCCATTAACAAATAAAGTTTTAGGGTTTTTATCTTGGGATATTATTCTTAAATTTGGATTGGATCATATTTATAAAACATGGTGGTTTTTAATTTTGATTTTAGTATTTGGTATTAGTTTATTAACTTGTACATTTTTACAACAACTTCCTTCATTAAAAATTGCACGTCGGTGTCAATTTTTTAGAACAACAGCTCCATTTTCTAAATTAAAGGTATCGAAACAATTAGAAAATAATAATCTCAATCAACTCTTATTCAGGATCAAAGAAAATCAATATTCAATTTATCAACAGAAAAATATTATCTATTGTTATAAAGGTTTAATTGGTCGAATTGCTCCTCTTATTGTTCACTTTAGTATGATTCTAGTATTAGTTGGTTCAATAATAGGATCTTTAGCAGGATTTAAAGCCCAAGAAATAATACCAAAAACAGAAACCTTTCATATTCAAAATATTTTAAGTAACGGAAAATTAACTCTAATTCCACATACTTCTGCTCGCGTCAATGATTTCTGGATTACATATAATAAACAAATGACAATTAATCAATTTTATTCCGATATATCATTTTTAAACGATTCTGGGATAGAAATTGATCAAAAAACAATTTTTGTAAATTCCCCGGCCAAATATAATGGTATTAATTATTATCAAACTGATTGGAATTTAATTGGCCTAAGAATTAAATCTCAATATTTACCGATCTCGCAATATCCATTAATAAATATTGCAAATGGACTTGATAAAATTTGGCTTTCCTGGATCCCTATTGATAATATGTTAGATGAGGGATTTACAGTTTTAATTAATAATTTGCAAGGTTACTGCTCTTTTTATAATAAATTTGGTCTATTCATAGGCAATTTAGAGTTGAATGAAACAATTAAATTAAATTCTTCATTTACTCTAATAGATGTTATTAGTTCTACAGGATTACAAATTAAAACAGATCCTGGTATTCCTATAATCTATACTGGCTTCGGATTTTTGATGTTAAGTACTTTAATTAGTTATATAACATATTCTCAAATTTGGATTGTTCATAATAGAAAAAAATTTTTTATTGGAGGAAATACGACAAGAGCAACTTTTGATTTTGAACTTGAATTTTTTAGATTAACTAAAAAATTTTACTAGCTAATATCTACTATTCGTCTTATAATTAAAAGTAACAAGTCTTAAACTTGGGAAGAATTAAAATTATTAAAATGTTATTATGACAGCAACTTTAGAAAGACGCGAAGGCGTTTCATTATGGGAGCGCTTCTGCGCTTGGATTACAAGTACTGAAAACCGTTTATACATCGGTTGGTTTGGTTGTTTAATGTTCCCTACATTATTAACAGCTACTTCTTGTTACATCATCGCATTTATCGCAGCTCCTCCAGTAGATATCGATGGTATCCGTGAGCCTGTTGCAGGTTCATTATTATACGGCAACAACATCATCAGTGGTGCAGTTATTCCTAGTTCAAACGCTATTGGTATGCACTTCTACCCAATTTGGGAAGCAGCTTCAATTGATGAGTGGTTATACAACGGTGGTCCTTACCAATTAGTTGTTTTACACTTCTTAACAGGCGTATGCTGTTGGATGGGTCGTGAGTGGGAATTAAGCTACCGTTTAGGTATGCGTCCTTGGATCTTCGTAGCATTCTCTGCTCCTGTAGCAGCAGCTTCAGCTGTATTCTTAGTATACCCAATCGGTCAAGGTTCTTTCTCTGATGGTATGCCTTTAGGTATCTCTGGTACTTTTAACTTCATGCTTGTATTCCAAGCAGAACACAACATTTTAATGCACCCATTCCACATGGCTGGTGTTGCTGGTGTATTTGGTGGTTCTTTATTCTCAGCTATGCACGGTTCATTAGTAACTTCTAGTTTAATCCGTGAAACTACTGAAAACGAATCAACTAACTACGGTTACAAATTCGGTCAAGAAGAAGAAACTTACAACATCGTAGCTGCACACGGTTACTTTGGTCGTTTAATCTTCCAATATGCTTCATTCAACAACTCTCGTGCTTTACACTTCTTCTTAGCTTTATGGCCAGTTGTAGGTATCTGGTTAACTTCTATGGGTATTAGCACAATGGCATTCAACTTAAACGGTTTCAACTTCAACCAATCAGTTGTGGATTCTCAAGGTCGTGTTATCAACACTTGGGCTGACATCATTAACCGTGCTGATTTAGGTATGGAAGTAATGCATGAACGTAATGCTCACAATTTCCCATTAGATTTAGCTTCAGGTGATGTATTACCAGTAGCTTTCACAGCTCCAGCTATCAATGGTTAATTTTTTAAAAATATTTGTGATCTAAACCTTTAAAGGTTTAGACACAATATTTATTAATTTCAATATTTATTAGTTTCAGTTCTATAAACTTTTTGTAACAGCGGCTATAACACCGTTTCTTAATTGTTCAATCAAACTCAGCTTTATTGTTTATATTGTATCTTAGTAAAAATTTTTTACGTTTACTATCTTGGGTTTGACCCTTTCTAACAATATTATAATTAACATATTCTTCTATCATTATAAAAATGTTAAACTAGGTTTTTCAAAATCTTCATTAGTTTTGGTAGATTCTATTAATTTTCTAACTTTATTATAGTTTAGTTACTCAATGATATTTTAAGTTATTAATTTTATTTTAGTAGTTATAAAAACTTTGGCATTGAACTATCTTCCCAGGAAGTTCCCTTCCAAGTATTGTCGTCGATTTATAACGTTTCACAACTGAGTTCGAGATGGATCAGCGTGGGTCCGTTTATTACACTAAAAACACCAAAGCCTAACCTATTATCAACTCAATGTTGATAATAGTAAATAGTTTTAAAAAATTCAAGTCCTCGGTCTGTTAGGACATCTCAGCACATACATTACTGTACTTACACTTAATGCCTATCAAACGGTTAGTCTTACCGTGACCTTACTCACTTACGTGATGAGAATATTCATCTTGAGGTGGGCTTCCCACTTAGATGCTTTCAGCGGTTATCCACTCCATACATAGCTACCCAGCGTTTACCGTTGGCACGATAACTGGTACACCAGAGGTATGTCCTTCTCGGTCCTCTCGTACT
>Ga0209630_10000565_pt1 | contig 42491 bp, 29 predicted proteins | sample COG_01_FD_184745 | JGI IMG/M metagenome (GOLD analysis project Ga0209630, IMG submission 184745) | Pelagic Microbial community sample from North Sea - COGITO 998_met_01 (SPAdes) (version 2) | ecosystem: Environmental > Aquatic > Marine > Neritic zone/Coastal water | place: Helgoland, sampling...
AACCAATCTGGGTCATTTGGATCGTAAATACACTCAAACCCATCTCCGCCGCTGCCGCGTTCCCATTGAACCCCATTGAACAAGTATGTTCCATTATCCTGATACCCGTTCATCGCGTCATTTCCATCAAAAGGGCTTTGGCCGATTTTGTAGATTTCTCCCGTGATGATTCCATGGCTCATGTCCTGCCACTGAATGTTATTGGCGTACCGATAAATTCCGCCGTCGTTGGCTAGCCATACTTCATCGGTGTGCGGATTGGCCTCCAAAGCATGCTGATCCACATGCAAGTAGCTGTCCTGCACATCCAGCCATGTGGCACCACCGTCGTCCGACCGTTTCATCCGAATACCTCCAACATACACTCGGTCGACAACAACTGGATCTGCCTCCAAACAGAGGTCGTACCATGCTTGTCCACCATCGTCCTCCCCAGCAGCGTTCCACCCCATGATATTGGGGCTATCGCTCATCTCCACGAAATTCATACCGGCATCTTCTGACTTGTAAAAAGCCCGAAATTCATAGGTGCCACTGGACAGGACGTAAACGTTTTCAGGTGCTGCCGGTGTCACCGCAATAACCATGCGGGTGCTAGGAACAATGCCTTCATTGATGTATTCCCAGGTGTCTCCTGCGTCCTCGCTTCTCCAGAAGCGGCCTTGGCCTGTGCAATAGATGACATCGGGATTTGTAGGATGAACAGCAATGTTCTTATAGTTCTGGGTGTTATTTGATACCTGCGACCAACTGAGTCCACCATCCGTTGTTTTGAAAATTCCACTGCTCGTGGCCGCTAAAACTTGATCGGCATTGGATGGATAGACAGCCAGGTCTCCGACAATGTTATTCTCAATGCCCGTATTGAAAAAATCCCATGAAATTCCTCCATCGGTCGATTTCATCACCCCCATTCCCGGACTGTCAGAAGCATCACGATCACCGGTTCCGATGTACATGATTTCCGGGTTTGAGACTGCGAATGCAATGGCGCTCACACCCAAGGTAGGAAAATCGTCGGTGTTGGTTTCCCAGTTCGCTCCTGCATCATACGAACGCCAGACTCCTCCGGCGGGAGCACCTGCAAAAATAACATCCGGGCTGGACGGATGGAATGCCAAGGCGTTCATTCGCCCAACGCCCCGAATATTGTCGCGCGTGGTGATATCATCAAGGGTCGGACCGCACACTTGCCAACTTCCATTCAATGACCGACCAGCCTCCTTCCATTGTTGAATCGCTCGGTGCGCATCCAACGTCGCATCCGCATCCAACACCGTTCCAGCATCATTGGTGCGACCGTCCATCAAATGCAGCCACCGCTCCACCTGCTTATAACCTGAACCTTTGATCCGCTCTCGACCTTCCCATCGAGCTTCAAAAAGAACACGGATTTCCTCGGGATTGGCATCTTCTTTTTGCATCAATACCGACCAATCTGGATCTGTTTTGGCATCAGACTGAGCATGGATGAGTGCGGGTGAAAGAAATAGAACCAAAAAAAGAAGGACAGGAAATTGTTGAAACATCGTGACAAGATTGGCAGTTTATGTCCACAATTTACACGATGACAAGGCAGCTTCCTGACATCGCGGCGCAAAGAAATAATCAAAGGGTCAGAATGGCAGGAATTCATTCACGAAAATTCATTGGCTCAAGATTTGTACCCGCAAGGGAAATAAAATCCTACCTCATGGCAACAGGCAACATCAACGTCCAAACGGAAAACATTTTTCCGATCATCAAAAAATTCTTGTACAGCGATCACGAAATATTTCTTCGTGAATTGGTATCGAATGCTGTAGATGCCACCCAAAAGCGCAAGACACTTGCAAAGATTGGAGAGGTCGAAGCTGTTGAAGGCAATATTGCCATTGAGATCATCCGCGATGAGGAAGCCAAAACATTGACTATCCGGGACCGTGGAATAGGCATGACAGAAGAAGAGGTCAATAAGTACATCAACCAAATCGCGTTTTCCGGCGCAACTGAATTTTTGGATAAATACCAAGGAGAAGAAGCCAAAACTGCCATTATCGGACACTTTGGGTTGGGTTTCTACTCAGCTTTCATGGTGGCAAAGCACGTTGACATCGTATCGTGGAGCCAAAGAGAAGGTGCCACACCGGTGAAATGGTCATGCGATGGCTCGCCGGAGTATACCATCGATGCCACTGAAAAGGCCGAACGAGGCACCGACATCGTTTTACACATCGCCGATGACAGTGAAGAGTTCTTAGAAGACGCTCGCGTACAAGGCATTCTGACAAAGTATTGCAAATTCATGCCCGTGGAAATCATCCACGGCACAACGTCCGACTGGGTAGAGGATCCAAGCGGAGAAAAAGACGAGGAAGGCAATGTCAAAAAGGTCGAAAATAAAGTCGCCCGTGTTGTCAATGCAACAACTCCGCTTTGGAGCAAAGCACCCGCAGAACTCGAAGGTGAAGACTACAACAAATTCTACAAGGATTTGTATCCGATGAATTTTGAAGATCCGCTCTTCCATATTCATTTGAACGTTGATTTCCCATTCAATTTGACAGGAATTCTATATTTCCCTCAACTCAAGAAGGAAATGGAATTGCGGAAAGACAAAATTCATCTGTATTCGAATCAAGTCTTCATCACCGACAACGTTGAAAACATCGTACCCGATTTCTTAACGCTCCTGCACGGAGTCATCGACTCCCCTGACATTCCCCTGAATGTCTCGCGCTCCTATTTGCAAGAGGATGCAAACGTGAAGAAAATCAGCGGCCATATTTCCAAAAAAGTTTCGGACAAGCTTGCTTCGATGTTCAAGAAGGATCCGGAGTCTTTTGCCGCCCAGTGGGATGACCTTCGCATTTTCATCGAGTATGGTATGCTGACGGACGAAAAATTCGCCGAACGAGCCAAGAAATTCATGCTGTTTAAAGACACCACGGATGCTTGCTCAACCTATGAGGAACTCATTGCTGCTGTAGGTGAGACGCAAAAAGACAAAAATGGAAAAATCATCCTTCCATACACGGCAGATGCCAAGAATCAGCATGGCTTCATTGCTCCCGCGTTGGAGCGTGGTTACAAAGTGCTGGTCATGGAAGGTCCATTGGCTTCTCACATGGTCCAAAAGATGGAAGAAGCCTACCCTGACGTCCAATTCAAGCGAGTCGATTCTGATGTCATTGAAAACCTCATTGAAACGGACGAAGCAACGACAAGCGCGTTGGATGAGAAGCAGGAGGAAATGGTCAAGCCCATCATCGAAGGTGCATTCCCAGGTGATTCATACAAAGTGAAGTTCGTTGCGATGGCTCCTAGCGCATCGCCGATTACCATTACCCGTTCGGAATTTATGCGCAGAATGAAAGAACAACAAGCAGTGGGCGGAGGAGGATTCCAAATGTTTGGTGCCCTTCCCGACAGCTATGATGTCGCCGTCAATTCCAACCACCCACTGGTCCAAAAGATCTTAGGTGAGACCGACGACGACAATAAAAAAGCACTGGCTAAAAAGGCCGGTGATCTTGCACGCTTGTCGCAAGGTTTGCTCGAAGGTGAAGAATTGACTTCCTTCATTCAGAAGGGATACAGCGAGCTCGCGTGAGCGGATACGGCAAGTGGATAGGAGGCGCCATTGGCTGGGCGATTGGAGGCCCTATCTGGGGGATCCTTGCCTTCACGCTTGGCAAAATGTTGATGGACAATGGCGAACCCGACGAGGGATCGTCCAATACCAATCGCTCAAATAGGACCCGGCCTGGAGACTTCAGCTTGTCCTTGCTCGTTCTGAGTGCCGCGGTAATGAAAGCGGACAACCGGGTTTTGAAAGCCGAATTGGATTTTGTCAAGTCGTTCCTGCGTAAAAATTTCGGTTCACAACAGGGCGACCAGCTAACATTGATGTTGCGTGATGTTTTGAAACAGGACTTTCAAGTTCGAGACGTCGCTGACCAAATTCGTCACCATATGGACCTCTCCAAACGCCTGCTTCTGCTGCAGTATTTGTTTGGTATTGCGCAGTCCGACGGACAGATACACACCTCAGAAATCGCATTGATTCGCGAAATAGCAGGGTGGATGGCCATTCCGGCCGGCGACCTGAGAAGCATCGAAGAAATGTTCCAAGCGGGGAGCCCCAATCCTTACAAGGTTCTGGAAATAGACGTGAACTCGACGCATGCAGAAGTCAAGAAGGCCTATCGAAAACTTGCTGTCAAGTACCATCCAGACAAGGTGCTGGATCTCGGCGAAACCCACCGAAATCAGGCGAAAGAACGGTTTATTGCGATTCAAAATGCCTATGAACAAATCAAGGATGAACGAGGGTTTAAGTAACCTTCCAATTGGTCAAGTTTGACTTAACTTGCCCACGCACTGGTTGTTCTGGTCCGCCGAACTACTTTGTGTGCCAAATTGAAACAACCCAAACTTAAACCTATACCATGAAGTATTCTCTTAAGGCATTGGCCTTGACGATGATAGCCTTGATTTCATTGACCGCCATTCCCGAGGCGACTGCTCAACGAGGACGCAAGGACAAAGGCAAAAAAAGCAATGCCTCTGCGCCAAAAGGAAAAGCTGATAAGTCAGATATCAAAAGCATGAAAGAACTCACTGAGTCTTGCAACAAGATCGATGGTCTTTTCACCCTTTACACGGACACCACGAACGGAAAAAGCTGGATGGCCATACCAGACAGCATGCTCGACCGCGAATTCATCTATTTTTCGCACATCGACGACGGAGTTGCGGAATCGGGCTATACCCGCGGCAGCTATCGAAACAGCAAGGTCATTACGTTTCATAAATACTATGACCGCATCGAAGTCCATACCGAAAACACCAATTACCATTTCGACGCAGACTCGCCCTTGGCGCGTGCTGCAGGGGCCAATATCAACACGCCCATCATTGCAAGTCTCAAGGTTGAAGGAGTCGACTCGACCAAAACAGTCCACGTGATTTCTGGTGACGCCTTGTTTCTGAAAGAGGATTTCGAAATGGTGAAGCGCCCTTCGCGCAAACCTGGAGAGTCTGTTTTGGGGAAATTATCACGCGAAAAGACCAAGATTCACCGCATCAACAATTACCCCGAAAACACCGAAATCATTGTTGATTATGTTTATGACAATCCTGCTCCTCGCAGTGGCGGAGCAGCATTGGAGGATGCTCGTGCGGTCACGGTGCGATACCAGCATAGTCTCTTGGAAATGCCTGATGATGGGTTTACTCCACGTGCCGACGATGCAAGGCTCGGGTTCTTCGCGACTCAAACTGAACACATGACGTCCGAATCTTCCACCCCATGGAAGGACATGATTCACCGATGGCGCCTTGAAAAAAAGGATCCTGATGCAGCCATGTCAGCACCCGTAAAACCCATTGTATGGTGGATTGAAAATACAACGCCCTATGAGTTTCGGGACTACATCCAAACAGGTGTTGAAAAATGGAATCAAGCATTCGAGCCCCTGGGTTTTGTTAATGCGGTAGAGGTCAGGGTTCAACCGGATTCTGCTGAATGGGATGCCGGGGATATCCGCTACAATGTGCTGCGATGGACATCGTCACCGAGTCCGCGTTACAGCGGCTATGGCCCAAGTTTTGTCAATCCACGAACGGGTGAGATTTTGGGCGCAGACATCATGCTCGAGTGGAGCGGGATGACGGGAAGGCTTTGGCGTTCAGAGGTGTTTCAAAACGCCGGTTTCGATGGAAACGAAGAAGAAAACAATTCAGAAGCATCCGCCCGAGAACTCTACGCCGAGTGGATGCATCGTTGCGACGCAGGAAATGTCCATGCTCAGCAGACTTTGTTTGGATTGGCGGCCTTGCGTGCCCGTTCGTTTGACTCGGATGAACAAAAGAAATTCACACGTGAAACCCTGCACCGTCTTGTACTGCACGAAGTAGGTCACACGTTGGGACTTAGCCATAACATGGCGGGATCGACCATGCAAACGCCCGAAGCACTCAAAGATGCATCCATTGTAAATGCTCAAGGAATGTCCAACAGTGTGATGGATTATCCTTCCATCAATTTTGCGAGAGACAAGAAGGACCAAACGAAATTCTTCGATGATGCTCCAGGGCCTTATGATAAGTGGGTGATCAATTACGGTTATTCCCAAGCGTTAACCGATGCCGATGCTGAAGCAAATCGGCTTGAATCCATTTTGCGGCAATCCATCGAGCCGGACTTAAAATTCGGAAACGACGCCGATGACATGCGACGACCTGGAGGAGGCATGAATCCAGATGTTAACATCTACGATCTTTCCAGTGACCCCGTTGCGTATGCCAGCGAACGGTGCGAATTGGTCAATGACTTACTTCCAGAAATCGTTGAAGAGTACGGTGGGGATGATCAGAACAGCTTTTTTGAAGTTCGAAGGGCCTACCTCACCCTAACCGGCGAATACATTACTCAACTCGGCGTGATGACCCGACAAATTGGAGGGATTCGATACAATCGAGCGCACCCATCACAGCAAAACGAAGCACCACTGCAACCGGTGTCAGAGTCTGATCAGGCAGCGGCCATGTCGGCACTCAAGAAATACGCCTTTGCCCCAGATGCCTTTGACGCTGCCAAGTCGATATACGGCTACCTCCAAAGCCAGCGACGAGGATTTGGATTTTTCGCGCAACCTGAGGACCCGAAAATCCACGCCCGAATCATCTCAGCCCAAAAGAATGCACTAAATCACTTGCTCAACGCTCGGGTCCTGCAGCGAATCACCGATGCAACGGCATATGGCAACACATACGCACTCGATGAATACATGGGAGACTTAACGGATGCGATATTCCGAGCAGACCTCAGAAGCTCAGTGAATACCACTCGTCAGCAACTTCAAATTGAATATGTAGGTCGTTTGCTCAAGGTCCTTGATCCAAAAAATAAATACGACACAGTGACACGTTCTATGGCACTCAGTACATTGAAAAAAATTCAACGAGATCAACGCAATGCGAGTTCACCTGATGGCTTGACAAAAGCACATCGTACCCACGTGCTGTTCTTAATCGAAAAAGCCTTGGACGTGTAAATATTGCAACAACTCATCGCTCACCTATCGCTCGGTTGTTATCTGTGCAAAAGGTGTGAAGAAAAAAGCGGAATCTCCTCTCCTGAGGGTTTCCGCCTTTTTTTTCTGTTCCTAAATTGGAACAATGATGGAAAGCGAAAGACAATTCAAAGTGATGGGCGGTCACGTTGCACACGATGTGTGCGACTACATCGCCTCTATGAATGCTGAAAGAAGGTTGGACATCCATGTCGGTTGCGACAGCCAGAATTACAAGAAATACACGGTCTATGTCACAACAGTTGTTTTCCGCTACCCCGATAACGGCGCTCATGTCATCTACCGAAGAGAACGCGTTCCGAAAATCACGGACCTCTGGACCAAGCTCTGGGGAGAAACTGAGCGTTCTGTAAATCTGGCGAATCTCATTCTACGCGAGTGTCAAATCCGTGTAAAGCAAATTGACTTGGACTTCAACGCCGATCCCAAGTATCCTTCCCAAAAACTAATCAGCGCTTCAGCAGGCTATATATCCTCCTTGGGGTTCGACTCCAAGGCAAAACCTGATCTTTTGATGGCCGCTTGGGCAGCAAACGTTCTTTGCCATTAGAGGTTAGGCCGGGAAGAGCCGATTCAACTCTGCCTCCCTGAATTCAAAAATGCCGTGCACTTTTTTGTGAACGAAGCTTCCTCCTAATTCTCCAAGCCATCCCCCGGGAAGGGCATAATGCAGGGTATCCTCCATCAGCACGCCTCCATCTTGCTCTTTGAATTTGTGCACGTGATGCCAAAATTTATAAGGCCCAAACCGTTGTTCATCAATGAAGTATTCCCCTTCAACAACATGCGTTATTTCGGTCACCCATTTCATGGGAATGTTCAAAACGGGCCGAATGCGGTAGCTTATAATCTGACCAGCATAGGTGTGGTCACTTTCTCCAGATAGGATTTCAAACGACATATCCGGAGGTGTGATTCGATCTAAGTTCTCAGGCACACTGAAGAATTTCCAAGCCTCTTTCAGCGACAAAGGCAGCCATTGACGACTTTCTAAACGGTGCAATTTCATAGAGACAAAACGTATCCAACGCACCAAATGTTCATCGAGAACAGGTCATAAAAAAATGAAGCATCCGCCGTTGCAGATGCTTCACTACGATTCACAACTAGGTCCTCCAAGAACTTTTAATTCTTTGACCTATTCTCAAATATAACAATTTCATAAGCTAAATAAAAATACTCATCTATTTATTATACTAATCAGGCTAGTTATTCAAACTAACAGACGTTCCGACGAATCTTCCATCAAAGTTTTCTCGAACTAGGATACCTTTGGGCCATGCGTTTTGCAATCCACCAACAGCATATTTTGAGCATTGGCTTGCTGCTAATTGGTATGCATTCAGCCACCCTGTCAGGTGTCTCACAAGAGACCATAAAAAAGTGGGAAGGCTCTTTTGATGAACGCACGCATTACGCAGACTTTGCTTCTTTTCAATCTCGCTTCCCGTTCGAATCAGTGAGCAAAACTCCTGCGCTTAAATCGCAAGTCCCTGCGCTTGACGTATTAGAAGAAGCGTTGCAACCTTGGGGAGAAAGCAAAGCCATAGAAAACCTTGCAATGCAGGTGCTCATGGGTGAAAATGCACTCCGACTCCGTCAACTCCATGCGCTTTACAGCCTGTATAAAGCCGACCTGGAAACCCACTTTTCAAAATCAAACCTCCCCCACTCCTTTATTTGGCTGCCTGCCTTAGTGAACCAATTCAATCATGCCCACAGCAATGGAAGTCAAAATGCTGGACTCTGGAACAACACCAAGGAACTCGCACTGAACCAGGGGCTGACCATCAGTTCGAAAATAGACGAACGCTTCATCCCAGATAAATCAACCCAAGCGGCTATCTCTTCCCTTTTAAAATTACAGCGTAGATTTCCTGAAAACCCTGAGCGTGTTCTTGTGGCGTACGTCAAGGGCATGGCCTATGCCACACGGTGGACAGGCAAACCCGGCTACGATGCTGATTTGGATGAGTGGTTGGCACTTTACAAGGTCATCAGCCGCTTGATGGTCAATGTCCAATTAGAGGATCGCTCGCTTGACTGGGTTCAACTAATGGCCGAATGGAATGCTTTGCCTTGCAATCAAATCGTCCTTCGAAGCGATGTGTTAAAGCAAATGTCCATGACTGAGACTGAATTGAATCAGCTCATTCCATGGTGGATCGGCAATTCCATTGGCTGTGAAGAATTGACCAACCGTCAAGTTCGACTTCCAGTCCTGGGACCGCTGGCTTCACAAAGTACAATTTCAACGGATGCTTCCACAACAATTCCTTTGGAGACTTTGGACGAGCCCATCGCAGAATCCGCTGCCTATGACGAAGGGATCAAGTGCCTCTTGCACGAAGTAAAAGAAGGTGATACACTATGGAATATTTCCAAAAGATATCCTGGAACAACTCCTGAATGGATCACTGAAATCAATGGAATCAAGGATTACATTCGCATTGGCCAAGTCCTATGCATTCCGAGAATCCCATAAAGAACCCACCGCATTCTATTCGCAGAACTGCGGTATTTTTGTCTGCTCTTTTATTGGCGGTTTGTGCGTTTCTTTCCCGACCACTGAATCTTTCTGAACACCTGGATGATTGGCCAAGATGGTCATCGTGGACCATTGAATCTCAGCAGATATCGCCCGAAAATGTACAGGCCATCTTGGAGGAATACGCTTCCAGCGATTCATTGGTACAGTCCACAACGCCTCCATATACCAAACCTGAACCTGAACAAGCCACGGCATCGGTGGTAAAGCCGGAGGAGCCCTTGGGGAGCGATCGGGCATATGACCGTAAAGTCGTTGATGACTATCTTCATGAGAACCTCCAATTGTCAGGAAGTGATGCTGCTTTCGTCTCATTGGCCGGCTTTTTCGAGCAACTCAATGAACCCCAACGGCAGCCACCCATCCATGTTTTTCACTTTGGTGACTCACAAATAGAAGGCGATCGTATCACAGGTCCATTGCGCAACAAATGGCAATCAATCTGGGGTGGCAGCGGCCCTGGCCTGATTTCACCGTTGCAACCCATTCCCTCGCTCGCCATGCGTCATACGTGGTCTGATGGATGGGTTCGACACGCCAAATATGGGCGTCAGGATACTGCAATTGTTCACGACCGCTTTGGAATAATGGCAGCCTTTGCGACCCATCCCAATCAGAGCAGCCTGGATAGCGTTTTACCTCACCTAACTTTTGAACCCCATCCAAAGAGTTATCTCCGAAATCGTTCCTTCAATCAGGTGAGCTTGTTGCTTGGACAAGTCGATTCCGGGGGACAATTGCATTATCAATTGAATTCATTCGCCGAACGTATCATCGAACTTGAAGCGGATAGCTTCGCTCGTCGCATTGACATCCCCCTTCCGTCACTTGACTCCATGGAGTTTGAATCATTGCGGCTCAGCTTTTCAGGAGAGGTTCCCGAAGTAGACGGGGTCGGTATGTGGCGAGATTCAGGAATTGTGGTGCACAACATCGCCATGCGAGGAAGCTCTGGAACCCTTTTTCGATCGTTGAACCGAACTCAACTCACTCAACAATTCGAGGGTTTCAGGACAGGATTGATCATGCTCCAATACGGCGGAAATGCAGTGCCTTACCTGACGGACCCTGCGAGCATAAAGCGCTTTGGTGGTTGGTTTGCCTCACAAATTCGCTTGTTCAATCAACTGCTTCCAGGCGTTCCCGTTGTGGTGATGGGACCTTCGGACATGGCGCATAAAGTCTCCACTCGAATGGAGACCTATGCGCAATTACCTGCCATTCGAAATGCCTTGAAACAAGCAACGCTTGAACATAACGCTCTCTACTGGGACATCTTTGAAGTGATGGGGGGAGCAGGCAGTATGGCGGCTTGGGTTCAATCTTCACCCGCGCTGGCCAGTTCTGACCACATTCACTTTACGACAACCGGAGCCAGAGAAATATCCGAACTTTTTCGTCAATCGATTCAAACAGAATGGGCCATGTGGCAAATTGATCAATTCGAAAACGCGAAGAATCTTGAAGAGGAAAATTCAGCGCATCATGAGGAGTAGACAAATACTCCCGTTAGCTATGCTGATGGTTCTATGGATCCGCATCCCTGCCAATGCGCAATCTTTGATCGAGTGGAGCATTCCAGATAAAGGCATTGCATTTGAACAATTGTTCAAGCGAATGGAATCCATTGACAACCGGGAGGATGAAACATTGGTTATTCTCTACATCGGCGGATCACACGTGCAAGCTGGATGGATCGGGCACGGCTTGCGGCAAGAACTTGCGGCTTGGGCGCCAAATACGCAGCACTCAAGAGGTTTGATGCTTCCATATCGCATTGCCAATACCAACACACCCACCCACTTCCGCACAGAATTTACCGGCGCATGGAACAAGCAGACCTGCATCGGCAAGACAGACGATCAGACACGACATAATGCTCCCGTAGCAACAGGGATTTCGGTCCACCCCAAAACAAATTCAAACCCAGATAAGCATTGGATTCAGCACGTCAGCTACTTTCCAGATTCCAGCCGGGTGCGCACGTCCCATCTAACCCTTTGGACAAATGCCCAATTCAATGAATGGAAATGGGCAGGAAATACACCATTAAAAACATCCAACCCTTTGCCTAATGGAAATGGATGGCAAATTGAATTGTCTGAGCCTGCAGATACGATCGCCATTGAATTCATTCCGGAAAGGGGCCGCGATATCTGGTATGCAGGAATGAACACATCAGCCCCCGTTCATGGGCCAACATGCATCGTCCACGAGTGGGGTCACAATGGGCTGCGAGCTTCCCATGCCAGTAAATTGGAAGGATGGGAAGACCTGTTGAAGACCTTGCAACCCGATTTAATTTTTATGGGCTTGGGACTGAATGATGCCATCGTTGGCAATGGACTGAACATGGAGCAATTTCAATCCCATTATGCCCAACTGATCAATGCGCTTCAACAGAGCGGTGCGGCGATAGTGCTCATGACCAATACCCCTTTAGCCGATGATCTAAAGGCCATGGCAGGCGCATCGCAGACCATCAAGGCATTCTTCCAAGATTATGCGTACCAGCATAACTTAGGCTTTTGGGACTTCGGAAAAGCTATCGAATTGGCTTTGGAGAACGGAACAACCGAGGTGAATCCATGGTATAAACCTGATGGTATTCATTTTACGAAATTTGGATACACTCAGATGAGCCAAATACTTTTCGCCGCCTGGCACGACTCCTACACATCCTGGTCAAAATCCATTGGTCCATGATTGATTCGTTCCTTGATTGGCTCGACCCTGCCGCTGGAATTCCTTTCACATTTTTGAACGGAACATTTTGGCTGTTTCTGTGGGCTGTGATCATCGGGTTCGGCCTATTAAACCGATTGGAAAAACGCATCCAGGCGCGCAATGCTTTCCTGTTTGCGGTCAGTCTATTTTTCTATTGGAAAACAAGTGGCTGGTTCGTTGCTCTGCTTATTTTTTCGACCAGCTGCGATTGGCTCATTGGAAAGCGCATCGGAGGGACCCATGGCACTGTCAGAAAGCGCTGGCTCGCGGTGAGCTTGGTCATCAATCTTGGAGTCCTTCTCTACTTTAAGTACGCGTACTTCATCGCCGATGCCATGCAACCCATGTTGGGAGCACACTGGGCGCAACCCCATGCGGCATTGGGACAGTGGGCGAATTCACATTTGGGCACCACGTTTCGGGTGGATCAAATTTTGCTTCCCGTTGGCATATCATTCTACACATTTCAAACCATGTCTTATGCCATCGACGTTTACCGAGGGCATGTTCAACCCGTAAAACGCTTTCTTGATTTTGGCTTTTTCGTGAGTTTCTTTCCGCAACTCGTGGCTGGACCCATTGTCCGTGCCAAAGATTTCATTCCTCAACTGCACCGTCCATACGCCTTGACTCAAGCAGAATTTGGGATGGGCGTATTTTGGATCTTAAACGGACTTCTTAAAAAAATCTGGCTCGCAGACTACCTCGCCGTCAACCTTGTCGATCGGGTATTCGCTATGCCCGGATCTTTCAGCGGCTTTGAAAATTTGCTGGCGCTCTATGCGTATAGTCTGCAGGTGTACGCTGATTTCAGCGGGTATACGGACATGGCCATAGGAATCGCATTGTTGATGGGTTTTCGCTTGCCTTTGAATTTCAAATCACCCTACAAAGCGCGCAACGTTGGAGACTTTTGGAAACGCTGGCACATCAGTCTTTCAAGCTGGCTCAAGGACTATTTGTACATCCCGATGGGCGGAAACCGGGGGGCCTCGATGTTTACCTTGATCAGTGGTTGCATTTTGGGAGGCTTCGTCATGCTCATGCTCCCAAACGCAGGCTACCGATTAATTGCAGCCGGCAGCCTCATCATATTCGTCGCAGTAGGGTATGCAGTGCCATCCATCCGGCAAAGACTGAGCACAAACGTCAACTTGATCATGACCATGTTACTTGGGGGGCTTTGGCACGGAGCAAGCTGGAATTTTGTGCTTTGGGGTGGATTAAATGGACTGGGTTTGGTGGTATACAAAGGCTGGAGGCGCATCAGCCCTTGGGAAAAGGGACGGCAATGGTGGAAACGCGCATTGGGCGTTTTCTTAACGTTTCATTTCATTACGTTCACCCGAATTTGGTTCCGTTCGGGAAGCCATGTCAGCTGGGAAGGACTTGACCGGCCCCACGATATCTGGGCAGAATGGTTCACGGCCAATGAAATGATCGGTCGTTTGAGTTCGGCATTTTGGACCAGCCCTTTCATGGAAATTGCAACCGGTTATGCCCCTGTAATCTGTTTGATGGGATTCGGGTTCGGAATTCATTTGATTCCCGAACAATTAAAGAAGAAGTACCGAAGTGGCTTTGCACATGCCCCGCTCCTTGTTCAATTGGCCGTTTCACTTGCTGTACTCGCCTTGGCTTACGCCGGATTAGCTTCCGGAGTTCAGCCTTTCATCTACTTTCAATTTTAAAGAGAAACCGCGTTAATCGACTTGCTCGACTGATTGGTATGCGCTGCACGATTTTTGTGAAGTACAGGATGTAGCTAAAACAGCCACCATCATCAAGCCCAATATCGCCACGATACATTGCTGCAAACGTGCATGGTTGATGCGCTTTACATCTAGACCAGTTGAACCTATTTTTGTGGTATTCGGTTTATTAAAAAGCATCTTCTCTCAATTGGTGGTTTCAGAACGCAGGGATGTCAAACTTAGTATAACTTTTTCAAACGATGCGCAACGCTTCCAATTCAACATCCCTCAACCTGCTGTTTTTTGTTATGCTAGTCTTACAGGGCATCTTTCTTTTCGAGATGTTCTCCGACGTGGAATTTGGATCTATTTTCCAAAATCATCGCGGAGGCTGGTTGCTTGCCCAAGCGATAGGATGCGTCGTTTTGTTCGTGGATATGGTGATTCGATTCGACCACTTAGCTGAAAGAAGAAGACCCTGGCACTTAACGGGTGTGGCCTTGTGTTCTATCAGCTGGTGTTGTCAGTTTTTTATTCACTACTTGGACAGCGCCCTTTTGAGCTGATGGGCATCTTTTTCCGTCTTAATCGTCCAAATGATACTGATAATCCGAATCATTCAAACGAGAAGGAAGGGTGCGAAACAGTTCAAAGCGCTGCTGGATGTACCGAATAAATTCATACTGCGTCCACGCCTGGAGCAACTCATCTCCTGGATCACTGAATGCAATGAACGCATCAAATTCCTCGGGTTTCAATCGAATAATCTCAAAGTTCACATATTTGACGAACAATTCCCGCAGCAGGTCATGTCGGCGATCTTTGTTTTCCAATTGAGCCACAAGCCGCTTGCTTTGTTCCTCGCGGCTTAGCATCTGATACAAAAACGTTATTGGGCTGCTCAGTGCATCGACTTGAGTCAGCCTAAAATCTTCTTCATTGTATCCAAGTGCTTCAATGTCACGAACGATTTCTCGAAGATCTCGCGGTGCGACGACCTCAGCTACTCCCACTTCTACACGCAGTCGACTCAGTCGAATTTCCCAATCCCATTGCCTCCCAGTCAATGGAGCAACGCGCTGAATCGTATGGAAGCCAATCGCACCGAAGGCAATCGTATCCCCAGGACAAACAGCCAACAAGAATTGTCCTTGATGATCAACGAACTGCCCCCCTCCATCCTGCCCACGATTGACCACCATGGCCACTGGAACCAAGTGTGCGGATTCGTCCACTACCCGCCCCGTGATGAACATCAATGAATCACATCGAATCGGATCCTGCAGATTTTGCGCAGAAACCGAGCAAAGCAGGACCATGCAAAAAATCCAACAGGTCGTTCGTAAAAAAGTCCTTTCCACGCCTGCAAGATAGGCCGTACTTCGCGTTAACTTCGACTCATGGCGTTGGATGCAGCAGATAAAAAAGGCCAAAACCCAAAGGGAGCCCTCGCAAGACAAAATGCACTTGCGAGGATTCGTGCAGCCCAAGGCGTCCGTCCGGATGTGGCTGATTGGGCTGCGCTGATACGTGAAGGAAATCGTGAAGCGCTGGGACAAGCCATAACCCTGACAGAAAGCCATCGCACATCCGACCTTGAATTACTGGATGCCCTGCTTGACGCGCTTGAAAGAGATGGTGGGCATACGGAGAGCCTGCGCATCGGAATCACGGGGGTGCCCGGAGTTGGAAAAAGTACATTTATCGAACAATTCGGTGGAACACTCATCGAACAAGGCCACCGCGTAGCCGTTTTGGCCATTGATCCGTCCAGCAGCCGCACAGGAGGAAGTATTCTCGGGGATAAAACTCGGATGGAACACCTCTCCCAACATGCCGCCGCCTTTGTTCGACCCAGCCCCACGGGAACTTCACTGGGTGGCGTCACGCGAGGCACCTCTGAAGCGACGATTCTGTGTGAGGCAGCAGGATACGACCGAATCATCATCGAAACCGTTGGTGTCGGACAAAGTGAAACCTCCGTTCGGGCCTTGACGGATGCATTTATCCTACTTATGCTTCCAGGTGGCGGTGATGAACTCCAAGGAATCAAGCGAGGCATCATGGAAATGGCAGACTTATTGCTCGTGAACAAATGCGACAGCGGAAGGGAAACGCTCGCAGAAGAAACCGCTAATCAATACAGAAAGGCGCTTCATTTATTTCCCCCCAATCCAGGCGGGCATCAAGTTGAGGTATTGACCATCAGCGCACTTGACGCCAAAGGGATCGAAGAGAGTTGCACGGCCCTCGAGGGGTTGCAATCAAAATGGATGGCCAACGGATGGTTGGATCAACAACGATCTGAGCAAAGGGTTGATCAATTTCGCCAACATGTGCAGCACTTGGTATTCATTCGCAGAATGGAAGGCGGTGAAGTTTCAGAAAAGTGGAGGAAGCTGATGGAAGAATTACAAAATGGGACAATTCAGCCCTTTCACGCCGCTCGAGAATGGATGAATGAACGAATGGATTCAAATCGATGATTGCCGTCTTATTCTTCGTCAGTGTCTTTGTGGCACTCTTGGCTTGGACTCAAGCGCAGCTCGCTCCTGCAATTGGCGTCGAGCGAACAGCATCCCACTTTGGACCGTTCACTTTTCAAACGAACCGACCGTTTCTATTTTTGATTGCCGTTGCAATTCTCTGCATTCTGACGCTTCCGCTTCAAATCGGATCAACCCTGTGGGGAGTGGCTTCTTTGCTGGCCCTCTGCAGCATGCGACACTTTTGGGAATTCGAACCCATTCTTCATCAGGAAAGTCCTGAAGTTCTGAATAGTCGACTCCGTGCGCTCCAACATCAGCTGGACCGATTAAAGGAAAGAGAACAATTGGATGCAGCATTGACCAAGACATCGCTGTCCCATCATGCGATGAGCCAATTCAGCGAGCGATTTGAATTGACGCTGCTCACGATTGAAAACCACCTGCTCATGGGTGACCATGAAAAGGCAGAAAAGATCATCACCCTCTTCGCTCGTCACCTCAGGCAGGTGCTGTATGAAGGAGCGACTCCTTTTTTACCGCTTCATGAAACGGTAGAACACATCCAAACTCACCTTCAATTGATGCAACTCCTAACTGGCAATCGGTTTCGATGCGAATTAGACGACGGGATGCTGGATGCTACCACATTGGAGCGTTATACCCAGCCATTGATGATCAGCGCATGGGCTCAGAATGCTCTTTGGCCCTATTTCAGTTTGGCGGAAAGGAGCCTAGATGTCATTGGAGACACCCATTTGCAATTGGAACAAATCAACGAAAGTCTGGTCGTTTCATTTTCACCTCCCGACTCTATGTATTTGCCACAAGATGCCGCTGAGCAAGAACACACTGAATCTTTCCGCCTTCTCGGCGATTCCTCCGCTTTGCCGACGTCAATAGAAGAGCAAATTATCTTGGCAATCAGCCAGTAATCTCAGCTTTTAACCAAGAGGTGAGTTCTTTGGCTTTCACATCAACTTGATCTCCCGTTTGCATGTTGCGCACCGTCCAACTCCCTTTGGTGCGTTCTTCATCCCCGGCCATTAACACAAATTGAACACCCAAATCAGAAGCGTGCTTCATTTGCTTTTTCAATTTGGATACATCCGGATACAGGACCGTGCTGATTCCCACTTGGCGCAGCCCTTGCAAAGCTTTGAGACCATCAGATCTCCCTTCGTCATCCAATTGAACAATAAGTACTTGCGCTTGAGGCAACACGGACTCTGGAAAAGCATCAAAATGATCCAACACATCATAGATCCGATCTGCTCCAAAGCTGATGCCCACGCCACTCATCCCTTCCCAACCAAAAATTCCTGTAAGGTCTGCATAGCGCCCTCCACCACAAATACTTCCCACAGGCGCATCGGCTACCCGGACTTCGAAGATGGCGCCCGTGTAGTAATTCAATCCCCGAGCCAACGTAGGATCGAATACGAGATGCTCCGAGCCAACTCCTGCTTCACTCGCCATTTGAATCAATTCAGACATTTCTTCGAAAGCAGCCAGTGCTTCAGAATCACCCGCAGCAAACATCGCTCGCATTCCATTCAGCCGGGCATGCACATCCTCATGTGCGAGGAGCGCAAAAAGCTCCATAATGGATTCGATTGAATCAGGTGCAAAGCCACGGTTGCTCAGTTCTAAGCGAACTCCTTCATTTCCGATTTTATCCCATTTATCCAAAGCTATCGTGAAATCCTCAAAACGATCTTCAATGCCCCACGCGCGAGCTAAAGCATTCAGCAACCTTCGATCGTTTAGGACAATTTCAAACCCCGGAACTCCAAGCTCTTTTAAAACTTGATGAAATAAGGTTACCAAATCGAGTTCGCACAAGACACTATCTGAACCAATGATGTCAGCATCGCATTGAGTGAATTCTTGGTACCTACCCTTGCCCGGACGGTCTCCCCTCCATACCGTCTGCATTTGGTAGCGCCTAAAAGGAAAGGCCAAATCATTCCGAGCCATGACCACGAACCGCGCGAAAGGAACCGTCAAGTCATAGCGCAAAGCCTTTTTGGAAATGCGCGGAGTAACCGATTTAGAATCCTTGCTATTCAGCGCCTCCGAATCCGCCTTTGCGAGGTAGTCCCCATTGTTCAGGATTTTGAATATCAATTGATCGCCTTCTTCTCCGTATTTGCCCGTTAGCGTTTGTAAACTTTCCATTGCGGGGGTTTCAATGGGTTGAAAACCATAGCGCTCAAAAGCATTGCGCATCACACCGAACATCCAGTTGCGTCGGGCCATGACTGCTGGACCAAAGTCACGGGTTCCTTTGGGGATCGAAGGTTTGCTCATAATCAGCTATTGCAGCGTTTCAACGCTTGTTTTGGCGACGGTATTGAATGAAAGCAACTACCGTAAGAATGGCCATCGCGAGAAAAACGTATTGCATGAGGAAGGGAGTTTTACAGGTGCTAAATTCGGCAATCCATGGGAACCCACGAAACCATCCGACAACTTTCCGGTCATCAAGGCGCTATTTACGATGTGACTTGGGCAAATGACCAATCCTGCTGGCTCACTGCGGGGGGGGATGGAATCATTGCGGAGTGGGCCGAGGACGGCAGCGGTGAAGGCCGCGCATTGCTGCACCATGACCAAGCTTTTTTTTCGGTGTCAGCACACAAGCGGATGAGGGTTGCCGGTGCAGAAAACGGTGACTTATTCCTATGGGAACAAGGTCAGGAAGACCTTGCACGACGGATAAAAGCGCACTCATCAGGCCTGTTTGCATTGACCTGGATGGAGGATGGCACGCTGGTTACAGGCGGAGGAGACGAACGGGTCATTCACTGGAAAGACAATGCTGTACAAAGCGATTGGCAGATGAAGGGTGGTCGTAAAATCCGATGCGTAGTCCCCTCCGACGCAGGTATTTTTATCGGGACTTCCGGTGGGGCGGCCGTCATCAGCCCTCCGCTGAACGCAGTTGGCTCGTTGCAAGGGGGAACGACCATTGCTGGACATGAAGGGGGAACTTATGCTGCCATTTGGCATCCACAAAAACGCGTTTGGATATCAGGAGGTCGCGACGGCTATTTGCGCGTTTGGGATCCCCAGGGTGCGCTTTTATTGTCCATTCCAGCGCATGAAAGCGCGATATACAGGTTAAGCTATTTCAATGGGATGCTCTGGACTGCGAGCCGGGATAAGTCCCTGAAGGCATGGGGATGGAATGATTTGGAACCACATGAGAAGGTGACCCATAAGGATGGAGGTTCACATCGATCGATCAATGCCATGGCATCTAACGGAAGAACCACGGGGCGTCTGATTTTCGGCGGTGACGACCGTTTAGTGCGCATGCTCATTCGCTAAGAACCTCAATCAATCCTCAGACCCCAGCCAATTGACTCCCGCTCTTCCATGAGCCTCTAGCCAATCATTGGCCTTGGAGAAATGTCGGGATCCCCAGAATCCGCGATACGCAGACAATGGACTTGGATGAGGAGCTTCAAAAACAGCGTGTTGCTTTTGCGTAAACCGCTTGGCGTGCAGCTGAGCTGGCTTACCCCAAAGTAAAATGGCGATGGGTACATCTAGATTTGAAACTGCATCAAGAATCGCTCCGGTCACTTCTTGCCAACCGAATAACGAATGCGAACCAGGGGAACCATCGCGGACCGTTAAAACGTCATTGAGAAGCAGCACACCTTCCCTGCTCCAATGCCCCAACGCTCCAGATGAATCGAAATCTTGACCCAAAGGCCACGGAGCGGCCAAATCTGTTTGAACTTCTTTGATGATGTTTCTCAGGGAAGGTGGATGTGGGACACCGGCCGAAACCGAAAATGCCAACCCGTGTGCCTGTCCCGGACCGTGGTACGGGTCTTGACCGCAAATGACCGCCCGAACATTTGCGGGACTTACAGCACGCAAAGCTTCAAATTCGAAACCTGCTGGCGGGTAGCAAGGAGCTTTTTCTCGTTCGCGATCCACGGCGTGGCTCAGCCCCTCCCAATCAAGCGAAGCCGTCTCAATTAAGATCCGCCACTCCTCCGGAAGGCGATCTAAAAGACTGGAATTAGACGATAGTTCCACACGGCAAACATGCGAGATTCTGAGAGGTTTTCCAACGCCCCACATCATTCCGTGGAAAACCTATTCCTTCATTTTCTTTCAATGAAGGAATGGAAGGGGTACTTTTGCCTTTTCGCAATTATCCCTGATGCTTTTCATAGGGCCTACCAAAAACGCCAGCAGACCTTGTCTTTGACCGATTCCCAACTCAAAAAGCAGCTCGAATCCCATAAAGGGAAGACCCTTTACGGATATCAAGAGAATGCCATCGCCACCTTGCTGGGCAGAATGGACAAGTTTCCGGAACGGTACAACTTGTTGTTTCAATTGCCCACAGGCGGAGGAAAGACAGTGATATTTTCGGAACTCGCGAAGCAATACATCCTCAAAACGGGCAAGCGGGTCCTCATCCTCACCCACCGAATTGAATTGTGCGGACAGACAAGTCGGATGCTCACGGACATTGGAATCCCGAACAAAATCATCAATAGCAAAGTCAAAGAACTCGAAGAGGAGGACGATCATTGGTGTTTTGTTGCGATGGTAGAAACGCTGAACAACCGTCTCAATGACGAGCGGATAGAGTTCGACAACCTGGGCCTTGTGGTCATTGATGAAGCCCACTACAACAGCTTCCGCAAGCTATTTGGTCACTTTGCGAACCAAATTATTCTCGGGGTAACGGCAACACCACTGAGCTCGAACGTCAAATTGCCCCTCAAGGACAATTACAACGAACTGCTCGTCGGAGAATCGATTTCAGCCCTGGTTGAAGAGGAATTCTTAGCAAAGGCCATAACGTATAGCTATGATGTGAATTTGAGATCCCTCAAAATTGGCATCAACGGCGATTACACCGTCAGCAGCTCAGAACGCCTTTATGGGAATTACCTGATGCAAGAAAAGCTCCTTTATGCTTATGAAGAAAAAGCAAAAGGAACGAAGACGTTGATTTTCAATAACGGAATCAACACGTCCAAGCAAGTTCAGGCCATGTTCATTGAAGAAGGCTACGAGTGCATGCACCTCGACAACACGCACAGTGAAAAGGAACGACAAGATATCCTCGCGTGGTTTGAGAAGAAGCCCGATGCCATCCTCAGTTCTGTATCGATTCTCACAACCGGTTTCGATTCACCTTCCGTTCAAACCATTATTTTGAATCGAGCTACGAAGTCTCTGACCCTCTATCACCAGATGATTGGTCGGGGTTCTCGGATATTGCCAAAAAAGCGTCATTTCAATGTGATTGATTTGGGCAACAATGCCCGGAGATTTGGCTTGTGGGAGGCTCATATCAATTGGTCCGAAATTTTCAAATCTCCCAATTCTTTCATCGAAGGGCTGTACACGGATGAAGAGATCGAAGATGAGTTTGTTTTCGAGTATTCGAATGAGTTGATGGAAAAGCTACAAGGTGGTCCTGATCCCGACTTTAACATGGCGGAGGCCTACGTTCAAGTGACAAGAGCTGGCGGCCGTCCGAAGGAAGCCATCGAACGGAGCATTGATCACCACATTGAAATCATTCGGTATGTCTGCGACGACTTGTGGGACGCTTTTGACCTGGCGAAGGAACTTGAAGGAGATATAACGTATCGAATTCGGCTCTATTCCAAGTGCATCGCAAAAACTACAGAGAATTACAAAAACTGGCTGAAGGAAGAGTACTCCCGCAAGCTCAAAAGCGCCTTGCGACAAGCTTACGTTACAGACGACCAAGAAGCTTGAGACTGCCTGTTCTCTGACAGCAGTGAATCGAGGCCCTACACTTATAAACTGTCACCAACTACGCTGGTGCAGTTTTGATTAAATTTCGTTCATGTTCACGGATGGATCGAATGAACTTGAAATCTTCCCCATAGCGCTCGGAATTCTGTTTATTCTGGGGATGGGAATGACATTAAATCTCTACAAAATCCATCGTCGTAATTCCGCATACCTCCCTCTTTGGCAAGTTTACTTAACCATCGCATCCAGTGCCTTTACGCTCGTTGCTGGGGCATTTGTAGCGAGCCTTAATTGGGGACTTTTGCCGATGGATATGCGTTCGAATGGCGTGGGTTTGGCTCAAGCAGCCATTTTTTTGACAGGAATCAATGGCGCGGCTTATGGCCATCGATTGAGATCCTTAACCGCAATTCCGCGTGAAACTAAAAACACCCTCATTCAAGAGCAATTGCTGCTTCAAAGTGTTTCTCAATCTCAGCAAAACCTGGCTTTAAAGGAAAAAGTCATTGAAACAAAGCGTAAACATTTGAAATCTCAGATGAATCCGCACTTTTTATTTAACGTTCTCACGGGCGTGCAACACTTGCTCCAAAAGTCTGAAAGTGAGCGAGCTGGCCGTGTTTTCCATCGTTTTCGACGACTCTTAATGCTCGGCTTCATGTCCCAAGACCGCATTCTTGGTCCGTTGTCACAAGAAATGGAACACGTGAACCAATACGTGGATTTAGAACGAGTTCGATTGAATCAACCCATCTCCTTTGATTGGGATGTAAAACAGGATGTCTTGCCTGAAGTGACCCCATGTCCGCTTTTCATCCTTCAACCTCTTATTGAAAATGCGATTTGGCATGGGCTAGCTGATCAAGGGATTGCAAATCCAAGGGTGAGGATTCAAGTTAAATGGGTGGGAGAAGACTTAGAAATCAATGTATCTGACAACGGCAGAGGACTATCCAACGGCAAAGAGGCTCCTCACGCTCATCGATCGAGGGGAACGGCCATCGTTCGCGAACGACTAGCCTTGCTCAGGCACCGGGGCACGCTGAACATTGAAGAAGGGATGGAATCACATCCTTTCCAACGTGGAGTTACTTCACGATTGAGCTTTCCCCTTTGGGCGCTTGAACCGGCCTGGAATCAACGCGAGAGCAAGAAAGCGAGCTAATTAAGGGTTCCTCAAAAGGTCCACCGAGGTTGCGGCTCATCCGATAAGGCTCCAATCCAGCGCTCTTGGAACATGAGCGATCCAGCCATGGCAATCATGGCAGCATTGTCCGTACAATAAGATAAGGGAGGAATGAACACATCCCAATCGTCACTCTCCTGCATCGTTCTCAGTCTCGCACGTAAGCCACTGTTCGCAGAAACACCCCCTGCAATCGCTACTCGTTTTATTCCTGTTTGCGCAACAGCCGCTTCTAATTTATCCAAAAGAACATCTAAGATGATTCGTTGAACACTTGCGGCAATGTCATTCTTGTGACCAGCGATGAAGGCCGGATCCTCCTGTGTTTTCCGCTGAAGAAATTGCCAGATTTGTGTTTTGAGTCCACTGAAACTCATATCCAAACCAGCAACATTGGGCTTTGAAAATGGATAAGCAAAAGCATCGCCTTCGGCCGCCAAGCGATCTAAAACAGGTCCCCCTGGGTAAGGTAACCCCATCAATTTAGCAACCTTGTCGAATGCTTCTCCAGCCGCATCGTCCAGCGTTTCACCCAGTACACGCATGTTCAATGCCGAACTCACCTCGACGAGTTGGGTGTGACCTCCTGATACGGTCAAACATAAAAAAGGAAAACGAGGATACGGTCCCGGTGCCAAGAAATGGGCCAAAATATGAGCCTGCATATGATTTACAGGGATCATGGGTTTACCGTGACTCCAAGCCCACGATTTCGCAAAAGATGTGCCTACGTGCAATGAGCCCATCAAACCTGGACCACGGGTATAAGCTACTGCATCAATGGACGATACCTCGATACCTGACTCTTCCAAAGCAACATCCAACGTAGGAACGATATTTTGGATGTGCGCACGACTCGCCAACTCGGGAACAACTCCACCAAATTTTGCGTGGATTGCTTGATTTGCCACCGTATTGGCTAAAACCTTGTTACCTCGTATGAGAGCAACGCCTGTATCATCACAGGATGATTCAAAAGCAAGAATTACAGGTGATTGTGGCATGATTTCTGGTCACAAAAGTATAATTTCACAGCTATTGATGCGCGCCAAACGAACAAATAAATATTGGAAATACTTCATCAGAGGTTTTGCAGGAATTGGTTTCTTGGCAGCCATCCTCATGTCCCATCGCGTCCACACAGGTGCTATTCAATTCTTTCTATCCAAAAACGCTGTGAAATGGGGGGTCCATGTTCAAGTTAACCAAGCCTCCGTTGGATTCTTTCCACCTGAAATTGAACTAACAGGATTGGAAGTCTCAGGTGAAACCGAACGCTTTTTTAGTGCGTCATCGGTGCTTATCGCACCGCAACGGTTTTGGCGGATTCAAAACAAGTGGATCATCAATCGCCTCGAGATCCATCAAGTAAGCGGGCAAATACCCGATCAATGGTTGTTCAATGCAACGTCACCTGCAACGGATTCGGGAGTTCCATTCGAATGCGAAATTTCAGAAATTAAAATCGATCAAGTGCAGGTCCACACGGGAGAAAAGTGGGGGCATCTGGAATTCAAAATGCCGGTTGCAGCAATCGACTCGGTGACTTTAGGACCAACACAATTTAGCGCAGTCCTTCAGGAGGCAGAGCTCACGGTCCATCCTCAAAAAAATTCTCTTCTGTGGAATGCTCCTATGGTATTCGATAAACTCCAAGCGCAAATGGGGGGCAACTATGAAGATGCGAATCTTCAGATTCAAACTGAATCGAATTGGGGAGAAATCCAAGGGGAATTGCACCGAACCGACAGCAAGAGCGAATTGGAATTCATTTGGAATTGGACACCGGAAACATGGCCTTTGGATACGAGCCTTGCGTGGGTCCAACTTTTCAAATCACGCGTTCTTGCAGAACAATTAAGCGGTCAATTATCACGGGACAAAAACACCGAAATCACGGGACAAGTGCAAGTGGGGAACTGGAATATTCCTGCAAGCGGCACCACCCAAGACTGGACCATCGGTCCTATCCAACTGGAGCCACTTACACCAGAATGGGACGTCGTTTGGAATCAAATTCAATGTCCGCGCTATATTCATGAATCGCGATTGTGGCAATTGGAAATCATGGGCGGGAATAACGGGATAGCCTTCAACTCTTCACCGCTGGAAGAATCGAATCCAATCAAAAAACACATCGAATTTCAATGGAATCCAGGTGAAGGACAGCACGATCTTCGTTTGATTTTAGCTGGCTTAACGTTCAGTGAGAACGTGGAAACTTCATCGGGGCAACCTTGGCGTTTCGAAGGTGATCTTTCGTTGCTACCAGAAGAAGCGATAGCCACGTTTTCGCTTGCCGATCGAAATGGATCAATTATGCGCGGCAACACGGACGCCGCATGGGATTCCGTGCGTTGGTCTCACACAACAGAGTGCAGCGTTGAAACACAGCATTCTTTGTCTTCCGATGTTGAATGGGATTTATTCGCCAAACTCAACATCCGTGGGAACCAAACGTGGGATGGAGATGGCATCCAAATTGTAGAATTCAGAGACATCACACTTTTGGAGAATCGCATACCGCGTTCTTTTGAACGGCTCGACCTTGTACTAAAACAAAACCTTTCAGAATGGGCGGTCACGTGGGAGTCTGATCTCATCAATGGTTTCGCCCGCGGCAATTCACAAGCGATTCAGTATTGGCGACTTCATCCGTGGACTTGGACTGAATCCTCCTCCTCTCCTTCGCTTACTGAATCGATCTCCGGCACCAATGTCCATCCTCAGCTCGAGTTTGCGACTACAATAAAGCGCTTCAGACCCATTGGCCTTTTGACCAACTTACCATTTGCTCTGGGTGACAAGAGTTCAATTGAAGGCCAGTGGGATTCACAATCTTTTGCGCTCCAAGCCGACCTCTCTTCGTTCAATTACAAGGGACTAACAACCCAAAACTTGCAAGTCACTTGGGACGAAGATGAAAACAATCAAGCAAGCTTATCATGTGCAATTCAAGAGGCCGTGCTCAACGAAAAGACCATCGCTTCATCCATTGAAGTGCGAGCCTTACAGTCCGAAGATTGGCGGGGTGAAATTGACTGGGATCAAGGATCCACAAAAGCGCCCGGTGCTATGACTTTTCAATTCAGCAACAACGACAATGGGTTTGTCTTCGCCATGGATTCTTTGTATGTCCCCTTTGGAGAAGATGGTTTTAGATTGAACAAACCCCTCCTTGCAGCCTGGTCCCGTTCGGAACGCCAATTCCAGGTTCAACCCTTTCGGTTAGAATCTTCTCAAGGCCACTTGGACACGGAGGTTTCGTACCAAATGAGCAAAGGAATCGATCTTTCGACGGCCATGAAGTGGCACACATCACAAGGGCTTTCTTTTGTGCCCAAGGCATGGACTGCAGATGGGTTTGATGGCGAGATTCAAATAACAGGCCTTTTGCCCAATCCTGAAATCAAAGGAGCATTTCAACTCCATGAACTCACTCGAAACGAATTCCAAGCATCCAACATCACGGCTCAGGTCAACGGACCCATTCGCAGCCCGCGGGCAGAGATTTCGGCATCCATTGCGCCAGCGGGGATCCTAAACGGCGAGGTGCAGATATCCATGGAAGATCCCTCAAACACTTTCGGATTCGTCAAATTTGAGCAGATCGATCTGACACCCGTGAATCAATTCCTGCCAGATCAAAGCTTTGAATTGGAAGGGACAGCTGCAGGATTGCTTCGATTCTCTGGTTTGGACGACCAACCTCAATTGGACGGATACATCACCACTGAAACCACGGCACTTCGGATCCCCTACCTCAACACGCGTTACACCATCGACGGAAATGCAGTTATTCATCCCGGTGAATTTCTTTTGAATCAATGGAAAATAACCGATGAAATGGGCCAAAATGCACGATTCAATGGCACAGTGTTGCACAAGAACTTTCAGAATTGGGACCTGGACTTTGGGGTCGATGCTCAAGCGGCTCCAATTCAACTCATGAATACACCACCAAGCGACGACGGATTCTTTTTCGGAAAAGCGAGTTGCACGGGGGACATCAACATTGCGGGTTTTGGACAAAAGCTGACGATTGACGCCCAACTTCGGACCGAAAAAGGCACTCTGTTTTCCCTGCCAATGGATGTCAATAGCGATGTGTCATCCGCTCAATTTTTGAGATTCAACACCCCCGAGAAAGGTTCTGAACCCCGCATAGAAAGAAGGGGTGATTTTTCCGACATCCAACTTAATTTGGGGATTGACGTATCTCCTCAAGCAGAGGCACGTATCATTTTCGATCGCAGCGTGGGAGATGAAATCGTCGGCAAAGCAGAAGGCCATCTTGATTTAATCGTTGATGACTTGGAGAATTTACAATTGACAGGCAATCTGGAAATTAAAGAGGGTACCTATTATTTTACCCTGCAAAACTGGCTGAGCAAGCGATTCCAGGTAACACCCGGTGGCACGATTGTTTGGGAAGGTGATCCCTACCAAGCTGAAATTAACCTGGCCACTTCATATGCAACTCGCGCGCGATTGGACCCCTTACTCCCTACAGCCGTTGATTTACCTGGAAGAATTCCGGTCGAACTGGGGTTGCAATTAACTGGGGCATTGATGCGACCTTCCTTGGATTTTGATATCCGTACACCCAACGCAGACTCCAGAATTCAGGCATTAATGGCCAACGCCTTATTGAACGAAGAAGAGGTGCAACGTCAAGGGCTGAGTTTGCTCGTAATGAATCAATTCTTTGGCACCGACCTCTCCCAGTCTGCCATTGGTGGCTTCCTCAACCCGGCCCAGAGCGCACAACTCCTCGCGAATCAACTCGGCCATTGGATCTCTCAAATATCCCCTGGGATGGACTTGGGGCTCGACTATGCACAAGATGAGTTCAGCGGTGAGCAAGCCTTGGGAATCGCCTTGAGCACTCAACTCTTCAATGACAGACTTCACATTGAAGGTGCAATAGGCGCTCAATCCATGGGGCAAATCCAGCCCGATGACGTGCAAATCCAAGATTTGACGATCAGCTATGATCTAAGCGATGATGGCACTTGGCAATTGACTGGACACACGCGTCAAAACCCTGGGCTCAGCAATGCCATTGAAGGCAATCAAACACAAGGCGTTGGGTTGCGATTTCGTCGTGAATTTGATCGCTGGGGAGATTGGAAAAACGAATGATACCGGATAGAGCGTATTTTGCCGAACAACGCCAAGACGTATGAAGTTATTTATTGCATTTTCTTTTGGTTTGGTCAGCCTGTGCGCCCTCCAAGCACAAATTACCATCACATCCTCTGATTTACCTCAAGCGGACGTGACCTACCCCATCGTCACCGCTGCCATTGTAGACTTATCCTTGGGCGGTATGACAGGAGCCGATGTCACATGGGACGCAAGTGACTTAATCATCATCGGTGACGCTCCTATTACGCCTGCCAACATGAGCAGCGCAAGCTTTAGCGCCGCTTTTGTTTTCAATAGTCCATTCAATCCCGCTTATCAATCTGATTTCTTTTTACCCACGGAATTCCCAGATTTAGGCATTGACTTGGGCATTCCCCTGGACGGATTCAATAACTTTTATCAATCAAATGAAGACGTTTATTCCATTGCAGGCATCGGACTTAGTGCGTCGGGTTTCGACCTGCCTGTTGCGTATGACGACATCGATGAAATCCTACCGCTGCCGCTTGACTATGGGGCGGAAATGACCAGCACTGCTTCATTCAATTTAGATTTGACGGGAATCCTATCCTACGGTCTTGTACAAGAACGTCAAGTGGTTGTCGACGGTTGGGGAACATTGATTTTGCCAAGTGGATCGTATGACGTTCTCCGCACCCGAACCGACCTAACAGCAACAGATGACATCTTCATTGAAGAACTCGGAGAACCCTTTACATTGGACCGTGAGCAAGTCACTTATCAATGGTGGGGGGAAGGAACGGGATTTCCGCTGCTCGAGATCACTGAAATCATCGGACTTCCCCTTGTAGCCTCATTCCAAGATTTGAGTCAGCCAAACGCCGTTTTGAAGCCGACCAAACCGGCATCATATCCTGCCTTTCCAAATCCTGTGATTCGCGGACAATCGATCGAGTGGAATGCGACAACTTCCTGGTCCTTCTTGGACTTACACGGAAAAGAGCTCCTGGACGGACGTTCAATGGGATTTACGGTTCCCACTTGGCTTAAAGCTGGAGTTTACTTTATCCGACATGATGCCACCCACGAGCAGCAAGCTGTTATAGAACGGATCTTTGTGCGCTGAATTAAATCAATCCATCGGATTCGAACGCGTCAATCTCCGCTCCCACTTGAGTGGTATACCACTGATCCAGTACCCAGCCTTTGGCTATTTGAGGATTTCGAAAGACCCGAAAAGCTACAGAGGGTTTGAACAGCGCCCAGCGAATTTTGTCCTTTAATACTTGCACGGAAGAAGGAACAACCACTGCACGTGCGGGAACATCCAACATCGCTTTATCTGAGCCCAACCAAGCCAATGCCTCTTGTTCGACCAACGCTGCATTCTTAGGAATCAAAACAAGCACGGGTCCAACACCACCTTCCAAGAGTTCTCGGCGTGCTTGCTCCACTCGCTTCATTTGATTCAAATCAAGAACTGCCTCATCGGCAAACCGCACGGTGTAGAGCCCCATGGACAGTTCAATGGTTGCATCATGGGCTTGAATCGAAAGTGTGTGTTCCATCAATCGCAGTAATAATCAGAAAATGGATTGGGCGAACAAAAATTCAACGAGTCCGTTTGACTTCCCTCCCTCAATGCTTGCATGGTCGCTGTTGTGAAACCAATTCCATAGACACCCTGCGTGCTGCGAGAGGCAAACAATCCCAAACCATTGTTGATGTTGGTGTATTCAGGACGCTCCTGTATGACCCCCGTTACCGGAGCATTGACCTCCAGATACGTGGAGAGCTCGTCGTTCGCTATGGTCAACTCAAAGTCTACAGCCCGAGCAACTTGAACATCTTCGTCCCAAACACCCAAGACACGCGTGATGTAAGGGTCCACGTCAAGTTTCGTGGCCAAAATTGAAAAAAAACGCTCACCACTGACCGCCTTTTGTAAAACTTCACCTCCTTCATCGTCTTCTGTGTTCAATGTACCAATGGTCCACTCAACAACGCGTTCGCGCTCTTCAGCCAAGTCGGTATGACCAAGGTCATTCCAGACACGCTCAATCACGTGAATAAAAACTGCAATGTCGTAGCGACTCGCACCGGAAGTGGAAGACCACTTAAACGTGATGTCAGGATAAATGGTCGTCTGAGGACTGACACTTGCAAATCCTAATTTGAAATTGTTGACGCCTGGAGGCGGCTGGGTGATGTTTCCAATTTGCTCTGCGATCATATTGGTCGAGGAAGTAATGGGCTCAACCTCGGAATCAATTGAAATATCCAAATCGTATCCAGCATCGGTGTTTAGCGGTTGATCCGGCACAAAAAACCACATTTGTTGTTCTGGGCCATAAAAGATTCCGTCATCCGATTTATTTGCGATGATCGTGTCCTGTAAAACCCATGATTGTAGGTTTATGCCGTTCATCACCTCACGAACTTCCACCGCAACCTCATCCGCAGGGTATTCGCTGCTATCAGCGACCATGGCTGCATCGTACTGATTTCCATCGCCCAGCCACGTTCGGTTAATGCGCACCCATTGCGTATCCTGCGCAGCATCCAACAAAGCGAATACGACCGGCGTGCGCTGGTACGGCGCATTCAACTCAATGTCTGTTGAACATCCAACCCAACTGATTATGAACAGTGCGGAAAAGAGGTAACGTGCGACCATATTCATTTTAATTTTAGCGCTACTGCGCATCCGGGTTCGAAGATAGCGCCAATAAAAAAGATAATGTGTCAATTCCATCGGCATATTGCCAAGGGTCGGGACATTGAGTCTGACCCAACTCTACAAGTGGAGAAGCGATGCCTTCAAGCGCCGCGGTGTCAGAAGTCGCCACACATTGAATGGAGTCTGCATCCCGATCAATGGCCTCCTTGACTTCGGACAAACCGCCGTAGAAATCATAGTAAAGCGTGCCCACTGGACTGAAAATGCCCGGATCCTGCTTTAAAAGAACAAAGCCATTCTCTATCAGCTGATGTTGATTCAACAACCAAACAGCTTTGTGATAATCATAATTGTTCGCGTACTTATTGTTGTCTGCTAAATGAGCCCAGTCTACCCACACGGCGAACAGTCGATTCAAATCAAACCCATTGGGCAAAAACAATTTCGTCACGCTCCGGCACCCCATGCCGTAATAATTAAAAACGTCAGCACCCAACGCACGCAATTCCTCATCCGTCTCTGTTCCCAAAAGGACCGCCGTGCTGGTGCGTTGGCTTCGCAAGACTTTGGGCAAATCCCTGAAGTAATATTCGAAATATCGATTTGAATTGGAACTTCCCGTAGCAATCACCGCATCCATACTGCCTAACTGACCGGTGACGAATTCGACCCTTCCATCAAGATCCGGTGTGTCTGTAAAACCTCGCAAGGCCTCAATTGCTGCCGGAATCAAGATGGCATCGTTGGAACTGCATTTGATCACGGCACAATGACCACTCATCAAAACACAGAGAATGTCATGCCACCCTACCATGGGTAAGTTTCCTGCAAGCACAAGGCCAACCCGACGTGATTCAAGCGGAATAGAAAGCTCGGGGTATTGTTGCGTCCACCGATCGAGAGTGCCGGACTCCAACATGGTTCCATTGGCATGCAAAGCCATTCGAATGAATTCGGGCGTGAACCAGCGGTTCTGCGCCTCTGCTCGGAAAAGTAAGTCGTGATCATTGCTTCCTTTCCCAGCAATTTCACCACGAAACCACTGCCCGAGTTGAACAAGGCCGGATTTGAATGTGTTCGTCATGTCAGTGCGTATCTTCGCTACAAATTTAACGTTGCAACCAGAGATCTTAGTGACATCATGGCCATAATGATTACAGATGAATGCATCAATTGCGGTGCATGCGAACCCGAATGTCCAAACAACGCCATTTATGAAGGTGGCGCAGGATGGCAATTTTCAGATGGAACCGGTTTTCAAGGTCAAGGGGATCACCCAACCGGAGGAACCGTCAACGCAGAGCAAGAGCAAGATCCACGTAACATGGACGTCTACTTCATCGCCCATGAAAAGTGCACAGAATGTGTTGGGTTTCATGACGAGCCGCAATGCGCTGCCGTTTGTCCAGTCGATTGTTGTGTCGATGATCCCGAGCACCGGGAATCAGAAGAGCTGCTTTTGGCCAAAAAATCCTTCCTTCATTTGTAAGGAGACAATCCACTTGCGTTAATCACCGTTTCATTTCCATGCGCATACGGTTTACGGCTCACGCCTTCCTCCCCATCTTTTTGATCCTGATTGTTGCACAAACGTGCAGGGCTCAAGAATTGAAATCGCTCGAAGATTTCGCACAACGGTATCAAAATTTGCAGAAACTCCCAACCGATGAGGCGAGGCTAGCAGAAAGTAAGTCCATGACATTGGCTTTGGTTGACTATTGGGAAAAAGAGCCTTTTCAATCAGCGGCATGCGCTCCATTCAAAAATGTATTAGGCTTTGCGGAAGCTGGATCTGGGGAAGATCACATAGCCGTCATCTCTTGGAATGTCGAAACATCCAAACAGCGGCAGGTGTATGGCGGGGTCGTTGTTTACACTTCTAGCAAAGGCGAGCAATTGGTTGATCCGCTGCGTTTTAAAAAGGCTACTTCATTGCGGCCAACACTCGACACCAAATCGCGTTACACGTCAAAGGAGTGGCCTGGGGCGGTTTATTACAAAGCGCTCATCCGGTACCAAGGCAATCGCCCGGTTTACACTTTGCTGGGATGGGATGGTGCGGACAACATTCGGACTCGCAAAATCGTCGAAACCCTCATGGTCAGCGGAAACAAGTTAAAATTTGGAGTCCCCATCATTTCAGCTGGCCGGGGCACCACCAAACGTTACATTCTCGAGTATTCTGATCAGGTTTCTGCTATGCTGCAGTGGCGAGAAGACATGGACATGATTGTCATGGATCACCTCAGTCCTCCGCGCAAAGAACTCGAAGGACAAACAGCGTTTTACGGTCCGGACATGTCCTATGATGGATTGGTATGGAAAAAGGGACAATGGCTGCTTCAGCCTGACATTGATGTCAGGGACCCTGAACTTGTTAGCCCTTGGAACAATCCAAAAAAACTGAGAAGGCGCGTGCGAAATTGATTGGATCGTATCTTTGTTTTATGATTAACCTGTCACGAAAATGTGTCTTAGCAAGCCTGACACCCTTGGTTTTTGCGGTGATTTCACCGGTTTATGGTCAAACAGCTGAGGAGACCATTTCAACGGACTCCCTGACGCATTCCATCCCACAGGTTGACACGCTGGATTCCACCCTTATGGACTCCGCTCGTTTGGAGAGGGTTGCAACCCAAGATGCATTAAGAAAAGAAATCGCCGCTTTCAGCCAAAGCCAATTGGGAACGGACGAATACGTCTGGACCTATCGCGCAGAAATCACCATCGAACGAGCAGGCCAAAGCCAACTGCAGGAATTTTGGTACAACCCCGAAGAACCGAATGGACCTGCAATATGGAAGCCCAAGTCGGAGCGATCACGGGAGGTTTTTTATTTGGATCCTGCTACGGGCCGAGCAGCCACCCTCAATCTCGACAAGCTCGAAGGCTCCTATATTCCTGCTCGCATTGCTGAACAGGCAGGATTCACAGGAAACCCAAGCGTATTCCTTCCCAAGAAATCGAAAGCCTGGACCCAAAACAAACAAAGCGATCAAGGGCCTGATACCTGGACGAAGTCTTCAGAGGGCGAGACCTTGACCATTTCATTGATGGCCGAAAAAGATGCGGAATGTGCGCAGGCCATTTACCAATGGATCTGCCTTCAACCGATTGAAGCTTTGGATCTTCCTGCTGTTGCTCAGAAATTTCCAATTCAATCCATTGAAAGCAAAGATGCCAATGGCGTGACGCGTTATCGCCTCGAATGCACCGTGTGGGAAGAATTGGAGCAGCCCGTCGTCCTCGACTCAAAACAATTGACCATACGAGACCCGGAGCGCGATTTGAAAACCGTCGCGCGCGAATGGGCTGACCAAAAAGCGCAGGAGACGCAAAAAGATTAGCGCTCAGGCACCAAACGCGGCCTCTCCGATCCAGACTTCCGTTGCACCGCTTCCGAACTTGCGAGGATCAGCAGACCTGCACGTACAATCCGGATAGTATTGTTCCACCCGGCTCCAAATCTGATGACGCAGAACGCCTTGTCCGATTCCGTGTATGAACACCATTTTCTTGGTTCTCTGACGGATGCCAATTTGAAGCATGCGCTCAAAATGCGCAATTTGCAGTTCAAGCATCACCGCAGGACTTAACCCACGTTGGGAATCAACGATGGCATGCAGGTGCAGATCGACTTCAAATTCAGCGGCGGAGTGCGACGTTGACTGAGCCTCACGGTACTTGGTTTTAAAATCCTTTTCCACTCTTTTTTGATGCTCGGGAGAAATTTCTTGATGCAAAATCTCCAAAACGGTCGGAATTGCGCGATCGTATGCCTGAGACTCAACCTGCGCATTTTCTACCCCAATAAGTTTACCAGCCAAGTGAGCGTATTCAAAACCATTGTCATCCTCCACCATGACTTGTCCATTTTCTAGAATTTGCGTGACAACTCCTTCCCCTACATCGTTAAGGAAACGCACTTTATCACCAATTTTTAATGCTTTCGATGTCATGTGCCCGAAATTAGCTTTTATGAAGGATCAAATTTCATCCATGCGCATTCAAATTATAGCGATCTCATCGGGAATAATTTTTACGTGCCTTTTTCTCTCGTCCGCATGGGGACAAGGAGACTTGACGGTCAGTAATAAGCAGTGGATGCGTTTGGACAAGGCCATGGCTGAGGCCGTGGAAACGCTGCAGTTGCCATCGCTATCTGTCGCGGTCGTCCACAACGGAAAATTGGTGTGGTCCAAATCCCACGGGGTTTTGGATGCATCATCCGAAATATTAGCCAATCCAGAAAGTCTCTATGCCGTAGCCTCCAATACCAAAGCTTTTACCAGCGCAGCTTTGGCGCAGCTCGTGGACGCCGGTGCGCTGAGTTGGAATGACCGAGTTCAAGATTATTTGCCCAACTTCGAATTGTACGACCCGTATGTCACTTCGGAATTACGAATTGCCGATTTACTCTGCCACAGGAGTGGCTTGGCCACATTTTCGGGTGATCTGCTCTGGTACGGCACTTCGTTGACATCAGATGAAGTGCTCGAACGCGCGCGTCTTCTTCAACCAACGAGCAGTTTCAGAACAGAGTTTGGGTATCAAAACATCCTGTACATCGCTGCAGGAAAAGTCATCGAACGTGTAACGGGACAGCCTTGGAACCAATGCATCACAGATTCCCTCCTTCGCCCCATGGGCATCAAACGAGCGGCACTTTCCGTCAAGTCGTTGCCGAAATTTAGCAATGTCGCAAAGCCCCACAATGCATTAGAAGACGACCGTCTCGTGAGCATTGATTGGGTCAATTGGGATAACATGGCACCGGCGGGAGCGCTCATTGCGAGTGTCGAAGAAATGGGGAAATGGATGATTGTCCAATTGGATAGTGGTCGCACGGAAAACGGAAGGCTCTGGGAACCGGAACAAACACAAAAGATGTGGAGCCTTCATACTCCCATTCCCGTTTCTAGATTTTACCAAGAACGACTTCCATCTGTGCACTTTCGAGGATACGGATTGGGTTGGGAACTTTCCACTTTGCACGGCTACAAGACAGTGGGCCATTCGGGCGGGTATGACGGCATGATCTCACGGCAGATGTTGGTGCCGGAAGAAAAATTGGGCGTCTTCATTGCCACCAATACCAATAGTTCGGTGCCTTGGGCCTTGGGCTATGATGCGCTGGGCATTTTATTGGAAAACGACAAAGACACACCGCTCCTGGATTTTTTGAGGGAGAGAAAGGCTGCGGCACCTGCGGAAAAACTCGCTGAGCAGGCCGCATTGGATGCAAGTCGCATTCCGGGAACCCAACCATCCCTGCCATTGGAAAATTACGTTGGTTCTTACCTGGATCCAATGTACGGTGCCGTCACCATTGCAATCGAAGGTGAAACATTGGGCATCAAGTTTGAGCCTACACCTTTGTTTATCGGTCACCTAGACCATTGGCATTTCGATACCTTTCGTCTTCATTGGGATCGTCAAATGATGCTCCCAAGTGGAACCGCTCATTTTTCGATGAACCCAAAAGGCGGCATTGAAAGCCTCGACATTGACGTTCCCAATCCTGACTTTGATTTTACGGAGTTGCACTTCATAAAACAATAACTTCACCTGAATCGACTCAATATGAATTTAATCAAAATACTTCTTATTTCCAGTGCACTTTTATGCGCGGCAATGGGCTGGAGTCAACCCAATGATCCAGGCACACTGAATTCCGAAGCCCTGCGAAGCTGGATCAAAGCAGAATGGTACACTCCATTTTTTGATGACCTGGGATACAATGGCGCCAGAAACCAAATGTTTGGGTACACCGATGAGTCCAATGGTATCATCGAGTGCATTTACACTGGGTTCACCCAAGCATCGGAGTTCACGACCTATTTAAATCCCATTAATACGGAACACATCATCCCACAAAGTTATTTTGGGAGTCTATCTCCGATGAAATCCGACCTTTTCAACATCCGTCCTTCCCATGGCAGTGCCAATTCATCTCGGGGCAACTCGCCCTATGCGGAAGTACCCGATGAAAACGCCCAATGGTACGGTGTCAATTCTTCAGGAACGTACGTTACACAAGGAAATATTCCAGATAATCCCGATGCTTGGTCGGAACGATCTGGTTCAACTTGGGAGCCGAAGGAAAACGTCAAAGGAGACATTGCTCGGAAAGTATTTTACTTCTATACGATGTACCCTACTCAAGCTGGAGACATCACCGAAGTTGGCAACCTCGACATGCTGTATGATTGGCACTTGGCAGACCCCATTGATGAATTTGAAACGACCCGAAATAACCGCGTTCAAGAAGTTCAAGGAAACTACAATCCGTACATAAGTCATCCCGAATGGGTCGAAATCGCTTGGTTTTGGCAAGGAGAGATCATCAACGGATGCACGGATCCTACCGCCTGCAATTACAATGGCAATGCCAACACCGACGACGGAACATGCATCTTTCCAGCCTCTGGCCTCGATTGCGATGGTGCACCACTGGCTAGTTGCTCGTTATTCTTTTCCGAATATGCCGAGGGAAGCTCAAACAACAAATACCTCGAAATTTTTAATCCGGGCTTGGCCGCCATGAGCCTCGAAGGATTCGCTTTAGCGCACACAACAAATGCACCGAGCACACCTGGAATGTTCGAAACATGGGTTGACTTGCCAGCCACCGCCGAGGTGGCGCCTTCATCTGTTTATAAAATCGTCCATTCCTCAGCGACAGCCGCTTTGGTGAACTCAGCCGATTTCGTTTATGGCAACTTATCCAATGGTGACGATGGTTTTGCACTGGTGACGGGTTCACCGGAGAACTTCATCGTTTTGGACATCATTGGTGATTGGCAAGGCGATCCCGGCACAGGCTGGGATGTAGCTGGTGTTTCCAGTGCTACCGCTAACCACACCCTGGTCCGCAAATCAGAAGTCATCACTGGGAACGGAGGAGATTGGACCAGTTCAGCTGGAAGTGATGAATCAGATAGCGAGTGGATCGTACTGGATATCGATGATTGGAGCAACTTCGGAGTGCACGAAGCGGATGAAAGTTGCGATCCCAATGGCAATGAAGATGGCAACGAAGTATTGGGCTGTACGTATCCGGCCGCTTGCAATTACGATGTCGCAGCAAATTCAGACGATGGAAATTGCGATTTTGCCTCGTGCGTAGTCGCAGGTTGCACATACGTTAACGCACTTAATTTCAATCCTTTATCGACTGAAGATGATGGGAATTGTCTCTTCCCAGCGGGAGATAATAACTGCCCCACTGACATCAATTCTGATGGGATCATCAGTGTCGCTGACGTGCTGCTACTCTTGACAGATTTCGGGCAGACATGCCCAGATTGAGCACCCAAAAAGTAGCCATTTCAATGGCAAATTTTGACCGACTGAAGTCCGTTTTTTGAACGGATATTTTGAATGAAATTCCACTTATTTTTAAATAATAATAAATGCTTTAAAAGCCGATAATATGGTTGTTTTTAAAGAGCAATAAATAATTTCTTTCGACCAAACCCATAATATGACAGTTCAGGCCTTATATTAGAAGTCCCAAATTGTCTGAAATGAGCCATTATTGCCTATCCCGGTTTTTCTGGGTGGTATTGACGCTGACCACAGTTGTTCAAACCACACTTGCCCAGGACTACCAAATGTCCATCGAAATAACCAATGAACACACTGGTGAAGTAGGTGAAGTAGATCTCTCGAATCACACAACTTACCGCTTTTACATTGAGACCGCAGATCCGGGTGACCGGGTCATTTCCATTTTTGGAAACCAAAATGCCCCCACTGAAATTATCGCTTCTGCTGGCTTCTTCAACAGCATTTACGCATCAGGACCAAGTGCCTCGGGCATTTCACTCGATGGTTTGGCCACCTATCCTTCTCTTCAATTTGACAGCTATGTGACCATAGGAATTGAGCACGAGCCAGATTTGGGGTCTGGAGAATCGCTCATTGATGTTGAAGAGGACATGAATCAGCAATGGATTCCAAATCTCTTCAATCCTTCAGCAACCTCAGGCGAGAGCATCTACATTAATTCAGACAACGGTGGTTCATGGTCTGTAAATGAAAATTCTACGAATGCAATCGCAGGGGAAGATCTCAAGGTATTGATTGCTCAATTCACGAGCACAGCTTGTCTTTCAGGTGTCCTCAACGCCCTCATTCAACCCGCGGATGGATCTGACTCATTCGTCTTGGCTCAGCAGTTCAATTGCACAGATTGCGGACCAATTGGTTGCAGCGATCCACTTGCATGCAATTATGATCCGGGAGCACCTGCATACCCAGGTTCAAATGCCAATTGCACATTTGCTGAAGACGGGTTTGCATGTGACGGAAATTGTCTGGCTGACGCCGATGGCGATGGCATATGTGACGCTTTTGAGGAAGCCGGTTGCACCGACGCGGATGCATTGAACTTCGATCCAGAGGCGACAGATGACGATGGGTTTTGTGCTTATGCTGAAGATTTCGCTTGCACGGATGAAGCGGCATGCAATTACGCACCCTTCTCGGGTCCCGCATATTGTCTTCAAATCGAGCCTTTCATTGAGCATGATGGCCTTGTTGGTACGGATGACTTGACGGGTTATACGACCTACCGCATCTATGCACTGTGTGAAAACACCGATGATTTTGTATCGAGTGTTTCCGGAGATTCAGAATTTCCTACACGTATTATGTCGACCGGAGATTTCTTCCAAAGTGACTTTGGCGGACTACTTGGCTCCGATCAAAACCCCGCCCTTTTCGCATTCTTCCCAGGAGCTGAGTACGATTCCTTTGTTACAATTGGTTTGACAGAATCAGCTTCCAACTCGAATGGAGAAGGCACAATCAATGTTGTTGATAATGCAGCAAATCCTTGGGGAAGTAATTTTGAAAATGGCAATGACCTCATAATCGATGACGAAATTGGAGGCAGTTGGTTCATTTTCAATGGCAACACCAATGGCACCGCGGGCGATGATTTCCGTGTATTGTTGGCACAAGTCACAACCAACGGAGACCTCTCAGGCAGCATGTACGTGCAGTTTTTTGAAAATGGAAACCCCGTCGATGAATTCCGTGAATTAATTGATTTCCAACAAGCCTGCTATGGTCCAGATGTGACCTTTTCTTGCACTTACCCTGGGGATGTTTTAGACTGCGATGGCAATTGCTTGAATGACTTGGATGGCGATGGTGTTTGTGATGAAGATGAAGTTGCTGGTTGCACCGAAATTTTAGCTTGCAATTATGACGGCAATGCCACGGATCAAGACGACTCATGCACCTATGCGGAGGACGGGTATGACTGCGAAGGCAACTGCCTCAGCGATGCGGACGAGGATGGAGTCTGCGACGAGTTTGAAGTCGCCGGGTGCACCGATGCTGCGGCCTGCAATTACGATGCATCTGCCACAGACGATAATGGCGCATGTGCTTATGCGCAGTCGGGATATGATTGTCAGGGAGATTGCCTCGCTGACGCCGATTCGGATGGCATTTGCGATGCATTTGAAATTGCCGGTTGCTCGGATGAAAACGCTTGCAATTTTAACGCAGCGGCAACAGATGACGATGGATCGTGCTTTGCAGCCGAACCGGGCTATGATTGCGACGGCAACTGCTTGATGGATGCCGATGGTGATGGCATTTGCGATGCATTCGAAATCAATGGATGCACAGACGACGCTGCATGCAATTACGACGCCTCTGCAACAGACGAGGATGGTACCTGTGATTTCTGCTCGTGCAGCACTTCTGGCTTGCCAATTGATGAGACCTACACCATGACCGTTGAAACCCACGCTGTTGATGTGGTGCCCGGGTTCACCACCTACCGATTTTACATCAACCTTTTGAATGAAGACGATTTTTTGAGTTCCATCTATGGCAATGATGAAGACGAATTTTATCTCAACACCCCCAATGGATTTTGGAATAGCCCTCTAGGTGCTGTAGTGGCCAGCGAGATCAATCCCGCATTTTTTGTGTTTTTCCCCGAAATCGGTGCGGATAGCTGGGTTACGATTGGCATAGAAAGCCAAAATGTTGGAGCTGAATCAGCCATCTCATCGGTTGAAAGCGCCGATCAACCTTGGACTGGCTCTTTCGCTGCAGGCACTTCAAATGGGCAGGACATTGCCATGAATGACATGGCAGGAGGCGCTTGGTATGTCTTAAATGGAACGCCTAACGGTTTACCAGATGGAAACGGCCGGGTTTTGTTCATGCAAATCACCATGGACAGCAATGATGGCGCTCCTTCAGGCCTCATCAACGCACAGGTATTTGTCAACGGAACGGGAAGCAATGATTTGAGGTTGACGTTTGACTTCGATGGCTCCGGTGAATTCACTCCGGATGGATTCGATCCTGGAACGTCCGAAAATGCCTGCGGTTGCACAGATCCCTTGGCATTTAACTACGATGAATCTGCGCAGTACGACGATGGGTCGTGCATTGCTACATTGGAAGGTTGCCTGGATGAGTCAGCCTGTAACTTCAACGCAAATGCGAATACAGACAATGGCAGTTGCGATTTTGCCGAAACCGGATACGATTGCGCAGGCAACTGCCTCAACGACGGCGATGGCGATGGAATCTGCGACGAATTCGAGGTAGCAGGTTGCACGGAGGCTGAGGCTTGCAACTTTGACGCAGGAGCAACGGATAACGATGATTCTTGTAATTATGCCGAATCAGGGTATGACTGCGATGGCAATTGCCTCATAGACGCAGACGGCGACGGTGTATGCGATGCATTCGAAGTGGCAGGATGTCAGGATTCCACCGCATGCAATTTCAATGCAGAAGCCACCGATTCAGACGACTCGTGTGAGTATCCTAACGAAGGATACGATTGCGGAGGCAACTGCCTCACCGACACAGACGATGACGGTGTATGCGATGCATTTGAAGTCGAGGGATGTCAGGACGCTGGTGCATGCAATTACAACCCAGAAGCTACTGACGCTGACGACTCATGTGTGTATGCTGAAGAAGGTTACGATTGCGCAGGTAACTGCCTCACCGACACAGACGGTGACGGTGTATGCGATGCATTTGAAGTCCAAGGGTGTCAAGACACCGCTGCATGCAACTACAATACAGAAGCCACTGATTCTGACGATTCATGCGAATATGCTGAAGAAGGATACGATTGCGATGGAAACTGCGCCAGTGACATAGACGGCGACGGCATATGCGATCCGTTTGAAATCGGAGGATGTGACGATGCCCAAGCT